>Ga0265331_10000021_pt1 | contig 242632 bp, 221 predicted proteins | sample 41923metaG_FD_202088 | JGI IMG/M metagenome (GOLD analysis project Ga0265331, IMG submission 202088) | Rhizosphere microbial communities from Carex aquatilis grown in University of Washington, Seatle, WA, United States - 4-19-23 metaG | ecosystem: Host-associated > Plants > Roots >... | reverse complement strand
TGCAATGTTTCAATACAAAAATCAATACAAATCACAACAAAAAAGCGAGTTTATTTAATTTTTAACGGAGGACTAAACCCGCACCCTTCACAAAAACGTGAAGGGTGCGGCACCCTCGAACTTTTTGAGAGTGGCGCACCCTTCAGGTAGTTTTAGTTAATTCCTTTAGCGCGATGCGGTGGTCATTGTTGCGCTGCCATCCGGATCCATTACGCCAATCTTGCCCGTCCACCATTCACCGAACCAGATGCGGCCATACTTATCTAGATCGATGAAGCGGGGGATCGCGCCGCGCGTCGGGATTGGATACTCGGCGAATTGTTCAGTCTTCGGATCGAAGCGTGTGATGTAGTTTCCGATCTGGTCGCCATACCAGATATAACCGGTCTTCGGATCGGCGACCACCCCGTAGGCGCCAGCACCGCGGGTGGGCGGAGTATAAAATTTAAATTGCCCGGTTTTCTGATCCAGCATGCCCAGGCGATGGTAGTAAAAATCGGAGAACCAGATGTTATCGTGCGCATCCACGGCCATTCCGCGCATTCCGGCAACGCCCGGCGGGAAATACTCTTTCGTCTCGCCGGTCTTGGGATCGAGCCGGGAGATCATGCCGACCTCAAGAGAGCTGGTCCAGAGGATGCCTTTGGAATCGAACCCTATGTGGTAGGTCCCGATACGGACGAAACCGTCCTTCGCATAATGTTCCCATTTGCCCTTCGAATCGTCGGGATATTCAGCCGGACCGGGAATCTTGTAGGCCTTGAACTTTTCGGTCTTCACGTCAAACATCCACACCTGAGCGTACGCGGAATCGGTTCCGTGACCGGAAATCCACAGGTTCCCATCCTTGTCCATCACCATCGTGTGGCTGGTGCCCTTGTCTTCCGGATTTGTGTACAGCGTGATCTTGTTCGTTTCGGGATCGATTGAAACGATCTTAAGCCCCGCTGTGGATAGCGTGATCCAAGCGCGTCCATCCTTGCCGACTACGCCGCTGTGCGGATCGGACTGTGCCACCGGAGAAGGAAACTCCTGGAACTTTTCGGTGGCGATATCGAATCGCGCCAGTTTATTCGCGCGAAGTCCGATTTCGCTGAACCACGCCGTCTTTGCATCTTGATCGAGGAAAATCGTGTGCGGTACGGCCTGCACTCCCGTGGGGATCGAATACTCGCGGAAGGTAGCCTTCAACACGGCCGGCGCGACGGCAGGGTGGTTGATCTGTTCCTGCGTAGGCGGGTCCTGATCGGGCCCGAAATATTTGGATTGTGGCCCGAAATATTTCTCGAGAGCCGCGCCGAGGTCCGCCGATTCCTGTGGACTATAATTGCGCGCCGCGCGCCTGCCGCCGGGCATGTTCGGCAGGAAGCTCTGCCATTCATCGGACGTCATTCCGCGCCGGCGAATCACGACGCTGAAATCATGGCATTCGAGGCACACGGCTCTGAGCAGGTTCCCCTGCTTGTCCGTGGGGATCAGCGGCGTGATGTCCGCGCCGGTGAGGCGCGTCACGTCCCACTTCGGCGTCAGCGAAAAGTTGGTGTCTCCGGCCTCGGCGGTATCTTTGGTCAGGAATTTCACGCCGTAGCCGTAGGCATCTACAGCCATCTCATAGGTGCCCGCCGCTACCGGAATTTCGTACCGGCCATCCTGCTGCGTGAACCGGCTCGTGCTTTTCGGCCCCAGCGTCGCCTTGACGATCGCTCCCCGCACCGGTTTTCCGGTTGTATCCGTCACCACGCCATGGATCGTCACGTTCGCTGCGAACATGCTGACGGCCAGGAATGGAACTGCCACCAAGCCCAGGAAGAACGTTCTCATCGATGTCTTCATTTTCTGCCTCGATTCGTATTCATTCTTGATCGCTACGGGGACACTCTAAGTGCCTGAAAAATTTGGGGTGAGCGACGGGGTTTGAACCCGCGACCCTCGGTGCCACAGACCGATGCTCTACCGGCTGAGCTACGCTCACCATCATTCGATGATACAGTTTAGGCCACATTCCGCTTCCAGTAAAGTGGGGTTAACCGGATATGTGGAGTTCCAACTAATTTTGGCGGGGTTGGACTGTTCGCAATTACATACTCTTGCCGTACCAAACTCGAACCTGCTGTATTTACCCTTCCGAAATCTAATCGATAACCGCATCGATTCGAATCCCTGAGGCGGGTATCATCTAAATTATAGGAAGCCCCTTTACATCTGCGGATGCATGGAACTGGAGGTCGTTTTGAAGCCGATTCACCGGATAGGGCTATCAGTGCTCCTGAGCGTTTCTTTCGTCCCAGCTCTTTTGACTCAGGACACCACGCCATCACTGGGAGACCTGGCCAGGCAGGAACGCGAGCGCAAACAACAGCAAGCAGCGAGCGCCACGCAAACCAATGCCGATGCCGCCGAACTCAGCGGTCTGACCGAGGCGAATTTCAAAGCCAATATCCTGATCACCGAATCCAAGGCCGCCGCCGAAAAATGGGTCTTGATGCCCGCTGCCGATCGGCCGGGCGCAGGGCGGATGCGCCAGGTGACTCAGGGCAAGAAGTACTACTTGCCATTCGTTGTTACGGACTATCCTTGGCCGGCATCCGAAAAGATGAATTTGACCACCCATGTGCGCTTTATGTCACCAGCCGGCAAGACTTTGTTTGCTGCCGCGAAGTTCTCCGAGACCATCGGTCCCGACCCGAGATCCCCCAGCGTGATTGTCCTCAATCCCGTCATGGATATTACTTTCGATCCCGATGATCCGCCGGGCACCTACACCATCCGCGTGACGATCAAAGATAATGTTCACTCCGTTTATGCGAAGGCGGAGGAACAATTCCAGCTAGTCCAGGGAGCAAGTGGAGAAGCAAAACCGGTGAAATAACCCCCCTCTAACTACCTGATTAGAATGGGCAATCGTCAAACCATGCCCGGCAATATTTCCAGGTACTCCACTCGTCCACATACCCGTCGCGAATCCGTTCGAGCGACCAGCGCGTGCTACATGGCACATTATAAGCGCAGGCGTCGGAGACTTCGGGATGCCATTCCTTATTGATCTGCCAGAGGCCCCGGCTTTCGCCGCCGTCCCCGGTGGCGTCGGGGTGATGCCGCGACTCGTGCGAAACAATCCATTCCGCCACTCGAGGATCCACCCCCGCATCTCGTGCCTTCTTCTGTACGTACTGCTGAACCGTCAGGCGTCCATGCAACAAGGGCATCGGCTCTACTGTAATCGGTGCCACCGACGCGGGAGCAGGGCTCGCTGCCGCCGCATATTCGTTGGCATGAACCAGCGTCGTCCAGGCAATGCCAAGGACGTAAACGCAGAGCATTAAGGTGCGAAACCAGTGAGACTTCTGTCTCGATCCAGCATGCTTTCCCAGGCCAGTCCTCTTGCGAGGAGGGCGGGGACGTGAAGTGATGGTCACTTTCATGGGAGGCATTATACATGAAAGCGAACAAAAAGCGAAATTAAATCTTAATGCCCGCCCGATTGGATACCTGGGTGTGACGAGCATGGAGCATATCTTCTCCGCCCGTCGGTGGAGACGTGCAACAAATGGAAAAAGGGGCCGAGTCTGGTCGAGTCGGCCCCCATGGGATATTCGTCTAAAACTGGTGACTATTTTCGGAAGTAAATGCCAATATCGAACCGGTCGTGATCCCAGTCAGACTTGTGATCGCGGCACCAATTGCGGTCGCCGTCCATGCGTCTGACGTCACTGTCCACCTGTTTGCTGTGTTCGCCGTGCCGGGCCGCGTCCTTATCGATTCTGGCCCGATCTGCTTCGAGCTTCCTCTGGCAATCTGAACGCCAGTCCCGGTCCGCCCTGGCTGGAGCGCCCGCAACCAGCAGCAACCCTCCGGCCAGCGCAGTGGTCAGCGCCATTCGAGTCCATAGATTCCTCATGATCAGCCTCTCCCGGTAAACCCGCGCTAGCGAATATCGTTCCCGGCGCGGCGCCTACCTCTAGTAAATTTCAATCCATCCTTCGCTTACAAGATGACATTTTGGTGGGGAAATGCAGTTCAGTTTTGAACATGGCGTCCGTATTGCCTTATCCCCTTGAGTTTTGGTAGTGCATACGAAACTTCGCGTCTATGACAACAGCACGGAAGGCGATCCGCAGGAGGGCATCGCTCCACAGCCAAGACTGCTGCTTCACACGAAGGGTGGAAAGATCGTGGATTCTTGCGACCTGGCCATGACGCCGGATTGGGCCAAGCCGATTCTGGCGACGGCAATCAAACTCTCGGGACTGAGTTGACGAGTTATCGATCCAGTTCTACTCGAATATATTTACCGTGCTGGACCCATCGATAGGGCAACCACTATCATCGTCTCAATGAAGATCGCCGCAATGAGCACAGCCCCCTGGTATGTGACGATTTTCCAGATGCGGACCCGTATGCGGCACTGCGTCTTGTTTCTATTCATGGCCATGTTGCTTTGCCATTCGCGCGGCTATGCGCAGGCAACACCGCAGACAACACCGCAGCCGCCTTGCGGAAATGAACCCGTCCCCGCCTATCCCGGCCTCGATGAATCCGCGATCGTGAAGTCCTGGAGCAGGTCTGAAATCGGCCGCGACTGGAAACCGCCCGCATGCGTCGGCTGGACGTCCGTGGGCTTTACGACCCTGGTGACGACAGTTGCGCGATTTCGGTACACGTTGGCAGCCGAGGGCTTGCTTCGCCACATCGGCGCGATTTCAGAACTCGCGGGCGTACGCTACTGGTCAACGACGCACCAGAAGTGGCAAACGCTGATCGTGGATGCCTACGCTCTGGCCGGCTCGCATCCCGGCCAGCGCCGTGGAGACTTCACGCCCGATGAGATGACGCAGGGCACGGTACTCTACTTCGAACAGGCCGATAACCTTGCAGGCAAGGCCGTCTACCGAATGCATATCGCGGAATCTTCGGCGGATCGGATCGTCTTCGATGTCGAGAACGTCACCGCGATGCACTATCTGTTCCTGAATGTCTTCCACCCGGGCGAGATACAGTCGATTTACTTTCTGGATCGCGAATCGGAAAACGTGTGGCGCTATTACAGCATCGTCCGCACAGGAACCAACGCGAACAAGGTGCTCACAGGAAATGAGTCTTCGTCGATGAACCGGGCCGCTGCGTTTTATCGGCACATGGTCGGCATCCCCACCGGGCAGGAGCCTCCCGTCGCGCGATGAAGTGGAAATGACGCTAATTGGAAGTGCAGGACGGGCGCACGGACGCGGCTTTGTACATGGCACTTCTAGATCGACCATAAGTGAGCCAGAATAGAGCCTTGAAGGTCACAGTGGATATTCCGGACCGTGTGTACCGCCGCCTCAAAGCGCGTGCTGCCAGCGAAGGCAGTTCCGTGAGGGAATTAATACTGCGCGGAGTGGAACACGTCCTGAAGGAGAGCCACCCCGCGTCCCGAAAAAGATAAAGCTTTGAATTCTTGACCTTATATCCTACAACTGGGATAATTATATGGCAAGACCGACAAGGATTTCCGGCGAAAAGCCGCTGTTTTGGGTTGGCTCCAGCAAGGACGATTTGCTGGCATTCCCGGAGGCGGTGATTGACGAGATCGGAACCGCTCTCAGCGTGGTGCAATTCGGTGGAAAGCATCCGAAGGCCAAACCCTGGAAAGGGCAGGGAACGGGAGTCTTCGAGATCGTGGAAGACCACCGCGGCGACACTTATAGGACGGTTTACACCGTCAGGTTTGAAAATGCCGCTTATGTGCTACATGCTTTCCAGAAGAAGTCGCCTAGCGGAATAAAGACGGCGAAAAGGGATGTGGAACTAATCGGCAGGCGGCTCAACGAAGCGAGGATCGACTATGAACATCGATACGGCAACGCGGCGAGGTAGGCCGCGCATAGTACCCAGCTCCGGCAATGTCTTTGCCGATCTCGGCCTGCCCAACGCGGAAGAGAAACAGACGAAGGTCCGGCTTGCGGCTACGATCAATCGGATTGTTAAGGGTCGAAAACTTTCGCAAATCGCGGCGGCGCGCTGCCTGAAGGTCAATCAGCCAAAGATATCAGCCCTGGCGAATTACCAATTGGATGGCTTTTCCGTCGAACGGCTCATGAACCTTCTGACAGCCCTCGACCGTGACGTGGATATCGTGATTCGGCGCAAGCCGAGATCGCGCAAGGCTGGGCGGATTGCGGTGAGAGCGGCTTAGGGGTAGCCGATAAATAAGCGCCTATTACACGCGATTAGTTTCGTCAACGAGCTATTATTCGTTCCTTGGCGCACGGTTGAGGTCTGTGCCGCTATGGTCTTCTTCCGACCTCATTAATTCGGAAAGCCTCTCGAGCTCGTGAGCCGCAGCGGCAATGCTTTTTCTTGTTGCATATGTGGTGTATGTGGCCCCGATAGCTACAAACGAGCCCAGAAGTCCAATTAGAAGTCCGATTACGCCACTACCAACTCCCCGATATTTCGCGGTTTCCGCAACAATCGAATTGACCCTTCTTCCTGCTCCGTGGGCGTCCGAGACTCCAACATCAGGTCCATAGCTCGCGCCCTTATACCAGGCTAGGATTCTTATCGGATAGTTGCCTGAGGCGAGACGCGGGCAATTGAACTGGACCTGGAGCCCATTCCGTGAATGAGATACCTGTCCGAACGCCGGATTTGTGCCCTGCACCTGATACTCGATTAGATTTCCGCCAACAGTGATGCTTCCCTGGAGGTCCGTGCTCGGCTGATGTCCGACATTCTGCATTGTCACAATCACAAGAGTATCTGGGAGTTGCCCTGGCAAATCCTTTGGCAAGGGAATGTTTTCGATCAGTGTTTCGTAGACGAGATCCGGCTTATCATAGAAAACCAAATATACAGGAACGATCCCGAGGATCGTTGTGAGGAGAGTGCCACAGCTTATCCATAGGGCTGTCCTGCTCACTCGCACATTACCCCCTCATCTTCAATGAAAGGAGCTTGCCGCATTATTAAAGTCGAGGCTCGTTTTCTTGATGTGCGTAGTGAACTCAGCCTCACCCTTCGTAAGGCGGTCGGTCCAGTAATGTCCATCAAGACGCTCAACGCGTTCCCCACGCACCTGCAGCCGCATTCCACCATAGTGGATCGGACTCTTTTCAAGCAGGAGACCTCTTGGCTCGTTTCGGTATACAACAAACAATGTGTGAAGCTCTGGTGCTGTATTTAGTATGTTGGCTGAGAGGCTGATTGATTCTGATTCTAGCGAGAACAACCGTACATCTATCGAAGAGAAGGTCTGTCGAATAACGAGATAAACCTCAATTGGGCCGCTGCTAACCCACGCTTCAGGGTTGGGGTAATTGCTGCGCAGTTCTCCCTTCCAAGTCCCTAAAAGTATGGGGCGCATGGTGAGCCATGGCCGAAATATGCGACTCCGCCAGAGCCATCGGTCGAACAAAAGCAAAACAAAAGAAGTTCCGGTAACCACGTATGAAAGAGATGCAAACACATGCTGTGGGCGCGATTCTCCCTGAACCACTGAGACTGCGACCCATAAGACAAGTACGACGATTACGAGCGCCGTTACCTGATTTTTCGTTAGCATCTATGAGAATCCACAGTATCGCCATACCGCCAGCGTGAAATCATTGGTTTGCTCTCGAGTCCAAGGCTGCGAGGGGTGGAAGAGATATTTGATTCCGTTAATTTCTAGCCAGTTCTGGCAATCGCCTTCCGGACAGACTGCTGCGTAGATCGCTGCGATGCAGTCTCGGACGTTCTTTGAATATGAATCTCCCTGGAACATGTAATCCGGAACGTTGTAAACGATGCATTCAACTAAATAGGAGGCCATAGGCTTGGCCTCCGCGATTCCTTTTTCCTCCATCTCATACTTCAAGCTCTTGAGAGCGCGCGCTATGGCCTTAAATCTGCTTCCAGTACGGGCATTCTTCGCGACACCATTGGAATAGTGCTGTTCCGGCCAGTTAATAACCTCACGGCCAGAATCTGCGTAGAATTTTGTTCCTGGTGGAATAACGTGGTCGATCACGTAATTGCCAAGAAGTGCGTTAAACACCCGCTTTTTGTAGAGTCTGTACTCAAATGCCGCGACAACATCGGCGTCCACGCGAGACGTATTCTCGTGAATGTCAAATGCCTTGTCGCCCCGTGACACTCCCTGCCGTCCGAATTTCACTTCCAATGCGGCTTGCACGTCGTTCTTGAACTGTGCATATGAATATGTGGCGTCAATGATGTCAGCGTCGGATTTTCCATAGTCGGCAAAGCCAAAATCATAAAAAAAGTGTCAGCGCAGCATATACAGATATCGACATCACTTTCCTGCCGCACATTCGTGTTGTTCCGGTACGAACCCTGCGTGATGACATTTATGTTGTGTGCTCGTAAAGGGGCGTACTCGCGAACGGCCTGCCCGACCATCCGCTCAGCTCTGGCCTGCTTCTGGCTTTCCGTGTCGCTTGCGGGCTTGCTCCACGCTCTAAATCTATCTTCCCAATACTGGGTCAAAGAACATCTCCCCGAAAACTCAACTGAATATAGCAGTATTACAAAGCTAAGGCGAGATGATTGATAGCGGATACGGTAAGTCCATGTTTCGGTAGATTTGCGGCGCAATCATTGGTATAGCCGAATCAACATCAAAGGCCACGGTGACTCACCCCACCCGCGCCCGCCTCATCACCACCTCCGCCTTCTCCCGAATCTCCCGGGCAACCTCGTACGGATCGCCCTGCTGGAATTGCGGCAGGAACAGCTCGACCGACAGCGGTCCGGCATAGCCCTTTTCCTTCAGCTTGCCGAGGATGCGCGTCAGTGGACTGATGCCGTCTCCGGGGATGAGCCGGTTGGAGTTGCCCAATAGTTCCCTCGGGATGTCGGCGACATCCTGAAAGTGCACGTGAGCAATTTCTCCGTGCTGGAGCATGTCGAGGTCCTCGAATTTATTGTTGCCGGACCAGAAGTGGTAGCAGTCGAGCATGGGCGCGATGTTGGGGTGGGCGGCGGCGCGGGTCAGTTTGAGCAGCGTGGGCAGGGTGGCGATAAAGATCGAGCTGCGGAGGAATTCGATGTGCAACGATTGTTTAAACTGCTTCGCGACGTCGCCCGCTTCGCGGATGTTGTCCACGGCGGATTTGTAATCGTCGGGCGTGATGGCTCGCTGCGACGCGGTGCCGGTGGGGGAATAGACTTTGTCGATGCCCAGGCCCGCAAACATTTCGCAGCGTTTTTTCAGCGTCTCCAGCGAGGCGGCGCGATTGGGATTGGTCTCCCAGAGTCCTGAGACATTGGCCGCGCCGTGAACGGGCGTCAGGCCTAGATCGTCGAGTATCCGGCGCGCTGCCTGCATCGTGTCGGTCTTCAGAAATTCTTCCAGCAGCGTGTTGACAATTTCCACGTACTTGATCCCCGCGCGCGCCCAGCCTTCGAGCGATTTGCGGTAGCCCGCGCCGATGTTCGTGGCCTGGTGCATGCACAGCGTCATCTTTTTCCCGGCGGCGGCGCTGGGGACGGCGCTCGCGGCGGCCAGCGCCACGGGAGTCAGCAAAATTTCTCTTCTGGAAAGCTTGGTCATGGAAGGCTCATTTCTTCGCAGGATGTGGCCGCACGGACGGGTAGTGGCCCATTTTGATTAAAGAGCGTGCCCTCTCCGTCCCTGAGAAACGGGACGGAGAGGCCTCTACAAAAGCGTTCTTCCGTCCGGTATTGGCACTTGTCGAGGCCGCCCGGTTTTAGGGCGGGCAGCTTCTCGTCCTATCGACACCAAAGTGAGTCGCTACCGCCGCCACCCAAAGATCGCGCCCGTAATCATATCTGAGCTAAGATGGAAATGGACCGCCAACATGACAAAGCCGCACCTCACCGGAGGAAGACCTGGGTTCACAAGACTCTGCGCCTTCGCGCTGGCGTTTTTCCTGCTTGCCGCGTGGCCCATCGAAACCTTCGCCTATTCGGTCCTTTCGCATGAAGCCATCATCGACAGCGTTTGGGACACCGACATACGCCCGTTAATACTGAAACGTTTCCCTGACGCCACAAGAGAACAGCTCAAGGAAGCGCACGGCTATGCCTATGGCGGCGTGATTATTCAGGACATGGGCTATTACCCGCACGGAAGCCATTTTTTCAGCGACTTGACGCACTACGTGCGCAGCGGAGATTTTGTGCTGGCTCTGCTGCGTGATGCGAAGGACCCGGACGGCTACGCATTTGCGCTCGGCGCGCTCGCGCACTATGCGGCGGACAACGATGGTCATCGCATCGGCACAAATCGCGCGGTTCCCATCCTGTATCCCAAGCTGAAAAAGAAATACGGCGACACGGTTACCTACGAAGATGACCCGCTGGCGCATGTAAAAACGGAATTCGGTTTCGACGTGATTGAGGTGGCGCAGAGCCGCTACGCCCCCGACGCATACCATGATTTTATCGGTTTTGCGGTTTCCGTTCCGCTGCTGGAGCAGGCGTTTCAGGAAACGTACGGGTTGGATCTTAAGAGCGTTCTCTCCGACGAAGAAAAAGTCCTGGAATCTTACCGTTATGACGTCAGCCGGCTGCTCCCCAAAGCGACGCGCATTGCCTGGAGCCTGAAAAAAGACGAGATCGTGAAAGACCAGCCCAGCATGACCAAGAAGAAATTCCTCTTTAACCTTTCGCGCGCCAGTTATAAAAAGAACTGGGGAAATAAATATCAGCCACCCACATTTTGGGACAACTTTCTCGCCTTTCTCACCAAGCTGATACCGAAGGTCGGCCCGCTAAAAGTCCTGCAGCTCCGGGCGCCGACACCTGAGACTGAACGCATGTTCGAAGCCAGCTTTAACGTGACTCTGGATCACTACCGCAAGCTGCTGGAGCAAAAAGACTCCGGCCTGCTGGATTTGCCAAACGATAATTTCGATACCGGCGAAGTAACCGGGCCGGGAGTGTATCGGCTCAACGATGAGACGTATGCGATGCTGCTTGACGCGCTCGCAAGGCAGAATTTCAATGGAGCTTCGCCGGAGCTTCGGGCTGAGCTGCTGAGTTTTTACGGGAATCCTGACGCCTCGTATACGACGAAGAAAAAACCCAAAGACTGGATGAAAGTTCAGACTCAGCTGGAACAGTTGAGGAAGGCGCCATTGCAAGTCACCGAGCAGGTAGGTAAGCCCTCGATTTCAGCGCCGTCTCCTGAGTAATCTGCGCGATTGCTTTATCCGCCTGCGATAGCCCCAATGATTAGAAACGGCTCTTTGCCCGAGGCGATGGCTTCCGGCAGTGGAGTATCGGCAGGTTGGAAGGACCAATCCTCCGAGCACACGAAAAAGCGCAGAAACGCGCGGCGATTGTCCGTGCCGTGATCGCGAATCGTGCCGCAGAGCATTGGATATTTTTCTTCGAGCGCGTCGAGAATCGAGCGCGTCGTGACGCGACCCTGGGCGTCGAGTTTGGCGGAGACGGTCACTTCGCTGCCTACGCGCGCCAGCGTCCGCAAATGTGCCGGAAGTTCGACGCGGATCTCCGCCATTGTTGCCGCGCCGCTCACGGCAGCGTCTGGACTTCCACCGAAATGACCGGCGGCAGATCGTGAACGATTGCCGACCATGAATCCCCTGCGTCCGCCGAGCAATACACCTGCCCGCCCGTGGTGCCGAAATACACGCCGCATTGATCGAGAGAATCCACGGCCATCGCATCGCGCAGCACGTTGACGTAGCAGTCGCGTTCCGGCAGGCCTTTGGCGAGTTCCTGCCACTCATTTCCGCCCGAGCGGCTCCGGTACACGCGCAGTTTTCCGTCGAGAGGGAAGTGCTCCGAGTCGCTCTTGATTGGGACGACGTAGATCGTCTCCGGTTCGTGCGCGTGGACATCGATCACGAAACCAAAATCGGTGGGCAGGTTCCCGCTGATCTTCTGCCAGGAGTCGCCGGCGTTTTCGGTGCGCATCACGTCCCAGTGCTTTTGCATGAACAGGACGTTCGGGCGGGTGGGGTGCATGGCGATACGGTGAACGCAGTGGCCGACTTCAGCGTTGGGATCGGGAAGAAATTTCGAATGCAATCCTTTGTTGACCGGCTTCCAGGTTTGCCCGGCGTCGTCGGTGCGGAATACCCCTGCCGCGGAGATGGCAATGAACATCCGTTGCGCGTTGGTCGGGTCCTGCAAGATAGTGTGCAGACACATTCCGCCGGCGCCGGGCATCCAGCGCGGGCCTGTGTCGCTGTTGCGCAGGCCGGAGAGTTCCACCCAGTTCTGTCCCGCGTCGGTCGATTTGAAAAGGGCTGCGTCTTCGATTCCGGCGTACACCGTGTCGAGTTCGGTGAGCGATGGTTCGAAATGCCACACGCGCTTGAATTCCCACGGATGCGGAGTGCCGTCATACCACTGGTGGGTGCCGGGGACGCCGTCGTAGGCGAATTTATTTCCGACCGGCTCCCAGGTCTTGCCGGCGTCGTTCGAACGCTGGACCACTTGTCCGAACCAACTGCTGGATTGCGACGCGTACAGGCGATTCTGGTCCACGGGGGAGCCCTTCATGTGGTAAATCTCCCAGCCGCCGAAGTGCGGGCCGCTGATGTCCCACTTTTCGCGCTTACCGTCCGCCGTCAGGATGAATGCGCCCTTGCGTGTGCCAACCAGTAGCCGTACTCCGCTCATCGCCTCTCCTCCTTGTATCACCCCTACGGGGTTTTCTCGCAATTGCGAATTGGTTTCCCACCGCTTTCGCGGTGGGCTACGATCTGTCGCCCCTTCGGGGCTTTCTACCGTTCCCGCCGCCGAGTTAATCGCCGTTGTATGCCCGTTCCAGCCCTGCAATGTCAATTTTAACCATTTGCAGCATGGCCTGCATGACCCTCTTCGATTTCTCGGGGTTTTTGTCCTGCAACAACTTCGGCAAAATGATGGGAACGATTTGCCACGACAGGCCGAACTTGTCCGTCAGCCAGCCGCATTGGACCTCTTTTCCGCCGGATGAGAGCTTTTCCCAGAAATCGTCCACCTCCTGCTGCGTCTCGCAATTCACGACGAACGAAACGGCCGGAGTAAACGCGAATCGTGGGCCGCCGTTGAGCGCCATAAATTCCTGACCCTCAATTTCGAATTTTCCGACCACGACGCTTCCCTTGGGCCCTGGTCCCGCATCTCCGTAACGACTGACGCTTAAAACTTTCGAATTCTTGAAAATGGAAGTATAAAAACTAATCGCTTCTTCGGCTTTATCGTTGAACCACAAGAATGGCGTTATTTTTTGCATCTGGTTCTCCATTCCGCAATCGGACAGTGGCGGACTTTTCTTCTCCCCGCTATTTTTCGGCGACGGCTTTCAAATTCGCGAGGCCCGTCTCGAATTGTTTGCCAATCATCTTATCCATGCTCATGAAGACCTGCATCATCTTCGACATGAAATTGGCCGGCCCATGCATCGCCCAGGTAACGGTCGTGGCGTCTCCATTTGGCGTCAGCGAGAACTTGGCGATGTTGTGGCCCTCCATCGGCTTTTCAAAATCCAATTTGATTGTCACGGCGGAATTCGGAATCACTTCCGTAATTTCCATTCGCCCCTTGCCAACCGCCATATTTCCCTCCCACTCATACACCGCGCCTTTGCCGGCTGCCGCGCCGGTGTAGGTCTTCTTCATGTTGGGGTCGACGTTTTCCCACGGCGACCAGGAAGCCCAGGAATGGAAATCCTCGATGAGCGGTAGGATTTTCTCAGGAGGAGCTTTAATCGCGACCGTCCGTTGAACACTGAAATTATCGGGCTTGGTCAAGGCCAGGATGAGAATCGCAGCGACCAAAATAATGACAATGCCAACGACAACTAAAAGGAACATGGATCTCTCCTAAGTACAGCTGCAAAAAATCAGGCGGCCGGCTCGCACATGATCATCCACGGGATCCCGAACTGATCGACGAACATGCCGAAACGGGGAGACCAAAATGTTTTCTGAATCGGCATGGTCACCTTCCCGTTTTCGGACAATGCGCCAAACAGACGATCGGCCTCCTCCGTGGTTGTTACTGTCACGGAGACCGAAAAACCCTGCGGTTGCTGAAAATGGCTGGGAGGAGCGTCAGACCCCATCAACACCATACCCGTCGCCACTAGCCGCGCGTGAATAATTTTTTTAAGCCACTCGGGCGGAACACTTTTCTCCATGGGCGTGCCTTCATGAGGCATCATCGCGGTGATTTTGCCGCCCAGGCATTTTTCATAGAACTTGAATGCTGCTTCGCAATTGCCGTTGAATAGCAGATACGGATTTATTTGCATGGCGAACTCCTTCGTAAGCCTGGAAATCTAATTTTGTTTTGCCCCCCGGTAGTAAAATACCAAGCCCAGAGACACCGACAGGAATGTACCGCCTACCAGTTTGCTTTCAAATAGAAATTTGCTGGTGGTATCGCCAGGCGGAACGAAAGATAGAACAATCCCCAAAGTGACGACCAGCAGCCCAAGCCCGGCGGCCAGAATCACTCCGAGCCTTCCGCCCGGAACCACTACTGCCGCCCGATTTTCGCGTCTGTCCGGACGCGCATAGAGTTTAATCGCCGCCGCATACATATAGACGAAGGGAATGAAGTAGAGAATCGTGGCGGCATCCACGAGGACTTGGTACGCGCCTCGAGTGCTCTCACTAATCTGCGCGACCAGCAAAATGACGCCCGAAATGCCCGCCTGCACCAGGATCGAAACGTAAGGCGTCTTCCATCGTGGATGAATTTTTCCGAACGCCGCAGGCATATGGCGGTCAATCCCTACGATAAACGGAATTCGCGAGACTCCCGCGACTGTTGTGCCCACGCCTCCCGCATTTCCCACCGTCACCAGCAGCGCGGCAATCACGCCGACCGCGGCCATTCGTAAAGCAGCCGATCCATACGTCATCGCCTGAAACACGCCGCTCTTCGGATCGACCGTCTCGCTCGGCAGCATCATCAACACGGCAACCGTGCCGACGATGTACATCAGCGCGATCAACGCGCCCGATGCGAAAATCGCTCGCGGGAATGTTCGTTGAGGATTCCGCACTTCCTCGCTCATCGCGGAAACAAGTTCCAGTCCCCCGAAAGCGAATGCCAGTTGCGGCCAGAAATTTACGGTGTCCCAGTTCCAGTGCGGCATCATTGCGGCAGCGGTGAAATGTGTTACTGATCCGTGCCGGGTCCATAACAGCAGCGCTACGGCCACGATCATCGTCAGCGGCACGTAGGTGCCAACGCCGCCTGCGTTTTGCAGCCACTTGCCGATGTGCAGGCCGATGATGTTCAGGAAAACGGCGACAAACAGCATGACGAACGATCCCACCAGCAGAAATGTGCGATTCTCCGCCAGCCAGGCCGTTTGCGCGCCGCCGACGTAAGCCGCCATTGCCGTGCTGGCGAGCAGCAATCCCGGAAAATAGAAAACGGTATAAATCCAGTAGGTCCATCCGGCGACGAACCCGTGAAAATCGCCAAAGGCCAGCTTCGTCCAGACGTACAGGCCGCCCTCTTCCGGAAAGCGTGTGGAAAGCTCGACGATTACAAACGCCGTTGGCACAAAAAACAGAATCGCGGCGAGAATCCACAAGCTGATCGAGGATTGTCCGTTACGCGCAGCGGCGGCGATCCAGCGCGGTCCCAGCACCGAGGCAACACAGAATAATAAGACATCCCAGAAGCCCATCACGCGGCGAAGGTGGTGCTTTGTATCGGGGGAAGGTTGTGCTTCCTCGCTCAAGAAGTCACATCCAACTCGGGAATTAGTTCGTCCTGCCGGAGGAAATTGCGGAGGAACGGCTCGGGAGCGGCCTCGAATCCGGCCCAGGGCCCGAAGTACGCGACGCGGCCTTCATGAAGGAACACAACACTGTCAGCCAGTTTTTTCGCCAGATGCGTATCGTGCGTGACGACGACCGAGGTCTTGTGAAATTTATCCTTGAGCCGCAGGATCAGGTTGCCGGTGTGGTCGGCCATGAGTGGATCGACCATGGTGGTCGGCTCGTCGTACAGAATCGCATCGGGATCCTGCGCAAGCGCGCGCGCGATTGCGACTGCGCGCTTCATGCCGGTGCTCAGTTCGGACGGGATCTTGTCAATGACTTCAGAAACCTCAAGCATTTCGGCCAGCTCGGCGACTCGCGCGGTCTTTTGCTCATAGGTCATGTCCGTGCGCTTTTCCAGGGGAAATGCGATGTTTTCCCCCACGGTAAGCGAATCGAACAAAGCTCCCGACTGGAAGACCATCGTTACGTGGCGGCGAATCTCGGTTAGCTGCTTTTCGGTCCAGTCGGTGATGTCATTGCCATCGACGAGCACCCGGCCGGAGTCAGGCTCCAGAAATCCCAGGATGTGCTTCAGAGTGACCGATTTTCCCACCCCGCTGCGCCCCATGATGACGCAAGTCTCCCCGCGGTTCACGTAAAAGCTGACGTTATCAAGGACGGCATGATCGCCGAAGGCCTTGCAGACGTTGCGAAACTCGATGTAGTGTTCGCTGGGCATGATCGCTTGGGAGCCGGGTGCGGGCTGTACTTGCAGCCCGCCGGAATATTGTTGAACGAGGGCCGTCTTGGAATCAAACCATTTCGCAATGACAACAAAATTCGTGAGGTCTTAAGTGGCCTACACTTTAGTGTGGGTGGGTTTGGTTTAAATGCTGCAAATCGCAAAACCAAATGCACGCACACTAAAGTGTGCTCCACTGGAGCCTCCCCCAATCTACGCATGGCATTGAAAATAATGCAGTTATGTAGGCCGGAAGCCCAGATTGTCACAATTGAGTCACATGAACTTAACTTGACACATACCCCTCGCGTGATATATTAGCACTCGCCTGAGAGGAGTGCTAACGATCCACCACGTGCTTCCTCGGCAATTATCCCTAACAGGGTACGGACTCCCACCGGAGTCCTCCACGAATAAATCGAACGGAGGCAAGAAACGATGTCAGTCAATGTAACTCCTCTGCATGATCGCGTTTTGATCAAGCGGATTGAAGAGAAGGAATCAGTCAAGGGCGGAATCATCATCCCCGACACGGCAAAAGAGAAGCCGCAAGAGGGTGAAGTGATCGCTGCCGGCGCAGGCAAAATCGAAAAGGGCGAACGCATTCCCCTGGACGTAAAAGTGGGCGACCGCGTGCTGTTCGGCAAGTACAGCGGCACCGAAATCAAAGTCGAGGATGAGGATTACCTGATTCTTCGCGAAGACGAAATTTTGGCAAAGCTCTCCGGCGCGGCTAAGGCTGCGGGCGGCAAGAAGTAACTATTCTCCCTCCGCAAAGCGGTGGGAGCCGCAATTTTGGAAGTGGATCCAGAAAATATTCTGAGGAGGAAATAGTCTTATGGCAAAGCAAATTGTGACTGGAGAGAATTCTCGCCAGTCGATTCTACGCGGCGTCAACGCTTTGGCTGACGCAGTGAAGATCACCCTCGGCCCCAAGGGCCGGAACGCGGTGATCGAAAAGAAGTTCGGCGCGCCGATCATCACCAAGGACGGCGTAACGGTAGCGAAGGAAATCGAGCTGCAGGACCCGCTCGAAAACATGGGCGCACAGATGGTGCGCGAGGTTGCTTCGAAGACCTCTGACGTTGCAGGCGACGGCACCACCACGGCAACGGTTCTGGCCCAGGCCATCTTCCGCGAAGGCGTGAAGACGGTAGCGGCCGGCGCCAGCCCCACCGCCCTCAAGCGCGGCATCGAGCGCGCCGTCGAGGCGTGTGTGGAAGAAATTAAGAAGCTACACCGTGACGTCAAGGGTGACATGATCGCCCAGGTCGGCACAATTTCCGCCAACAACGACAAGCAGATCGGCAGCATCATTGCCGAAGCGATGAAGAAGGTCGGCAAAGACGGCGTCATCACTGTCGAGGAATCCCGCACGATGGAAACGACGCTCGAAGTGGTCGAAGGCATGCAGTTCGACCGCGGCTACCTCTCGCCCTATTTCGTCACCGATCCCGAGCGCATGGAGTGCGTACTCGAGGACGTGCGCATCCTGATCCACGAAAAAAAGATCAGCTCGATGAAGGACCTGCTCCCCCTTCTCGAACAGATCGCCAAGCTCGGCAAGCCGCTGCTGATCATTGCTGAGGACGTCGAGGGCGAAGCCCTGGCGACCCTGGTGGTGAACAAGCTCCGCGGCACATTGCAGTGCTCCGCCGTAAAGGCGCCCGGCTTCGGAGATCGCCGCAAGGCCATGCTCGAAGACATCGCCACGCTGACCGGCGGCAAAGCCATCACCGAGGATCTCGGCATCAAGCTCGAGAACGTAAAGATGGAAGACCTCGGCAAAGCCAAGAAGGTCACAATCGACAAGGACAACGCGACGATAATCGAGGGTGCTGGTAAGTCCAGCGAAATCGAAGGACGCGTCCGGCAGATCCGAGCGCAGGTCGAGGAAACCACCTCGGACTACGACAAGGAAAAGCTGCAGGAACGCCTCGCCAAGCTGGTCGGCGGCGTAGCGGTCATCAAGGTGGGCGCGGCAACCGAAACCGAACTGAAGGAAAAGAAGGCTCGCGTCGAGGACGCCATGCACGCCACACGCGCGGCTGTCGAAGAGGGAATCGTTCCCGGCGGCGGCGTAGCGCTAATCCGCTGCATCGCAGTGCTCGACAAGCTGAAGCTCAATGAAGAAGAAGCCATTGGCGTAAACATCGTCAAGCGCGCGCTCGAGGAACCGTTGCGGCAGATCGCCCTGAACGCGGGCGAAGAAGGCGCCGTAATCGTGAATCGCGTCCGTGACAGCAAGGACGACAACTTCGGCTACAACGCAGACAACGGAGAGTTCGGCGACATGGTCAAGGCGGGCGTAATCGACCCGGCCAAGGTCACCCGCCTCGCCCTCCAGAACGCCGCGTCCATCGCCGGTCTCATGCTCACCACCGAAGCCTTGATTGCAGACATCAAGGAAGACAGCAAGGGAGCCGCAGCAGGCGCAGGCGGCGGCCCCGGTGGACCGGGCGGTATGGGCGGGATGTACTAAGGCTGGATCAGTAAGTTGCAGTTCAAGGGCGCCCCGATTTTGTCGGGGCGCCCTTTTTGTTTCTGTCTCGAGATATCCCAAGTTGAAATATTCCGACGATTCCGCGGAGGCAAAACTTACGGCAACCACCGTCATTCAATGAATAAATTTTGAGTGTATACTTTCATTGTTTGAAATACTCAAACGAAAAATTCGGAGGACAAGTAATGACCGCGCAGCCCCAAACTCCACCGGCCCATGCAGGAATGATGCAACTGTTAGGAGGCGTTTTCATCGCCGGCACCATCTCGTGCCTCGCGCAACTGGGGATTCCCGATCTTGTCGAGGCTGCTCCCAAATCGGCGGATGAACTGGCGAGCCAGATTGGCGCGGACGCTCAAGCGCTCTACCGACTGATGCGCGCCACGGCTTGCGTGGGAGTGCTGACGGAGGGCCCTGACGGAAAGTTTTCGCAAACGCCGCTGTCGGCGGTTCTGCGAAGCGATGTGACTCCCAGCCTGCGCTCTCTGGCGATCATGGGAGGCAGGGAATGGCAAGGTCGCGGCTGGTCGCGCCTCGAATATTGCGTGCGCACCGGCAAGCAGGCGCTCCCTGAAATTTATGGCGCGCCAACGTTCGAGTTTTTCAAGCAGCACCCGGAAGAAGCGCGGATATTCAATGACGCGATGACCAACTTCTCCGCCATCGATAGCCCCGCCGTGGCCGACGCGTACGACTTCAGCAAATTCAATTCCATTGTGGACGTGGCAGGCGGGCATGGACTGTTGCTGGCGACTATCCTGAAGAAGAATCCACATTTAAAGGGCACTCTACTCGAAGAACAGCACGTAATTTCAGGTGCGGCGGAAGGGCCGCTCAAGCCAGTCATGGACCGCGCAACGCTTGCGACCGGCGACATGTTTTCCTCGGTCCCCGCAGGGGCCGATGCCTACATCATGAAGCACATCATCCACGACTGGCCGGATGACTTGTGCGTCAAGATCCTCACAGCCTGCCGAAAGGGCGTGAACCCCGGCGGCAAGCTACTCGTGGTCGACAGCGTAATCCAGTCCGGCAACGACTTTTCCCCGGCCAAGTTCCTCGATCTGCAAATGCTGATCTTCCCCGGTGGACGCGAGCGCAGCGAAAAACAATTCCGCGAGCTGTTCGCAGCGTCCGGCTGGCATTTGAGCCGGATCGTCCCCACAGCGGTCATGGACTCAATCGTGGAAGGAGTTCCTGCGTAACGATTACCGCACGATTCAATCCTCTCGCGGGACCATCGATGGAACCGGTGGATTCGTGCTTGCCAAAAATGCCGCAAATCTGCCATTGTTAATCCGTCTGGAGGCAATCACATGGCCAAGAAAAATAATCTTAAAGATGCAGCGGTGAAGATCGGATCGGCAGTTGGCAAGGCTGATGGCACAGCCCACAAAGCGGTACGCATTGCGAAGCAGGAGCTTGCTGAGATGGAAAAGCAGGTGAATGCGCTCAAGAAGCAGTTGAAGAAAAGCAGCCTGGCTCTAAAGAAGGCGCTCAAGTAGGACAGATTTCAATCTGTCCGCTTTTGGTTTTAGCCGTGGCTGCCACTCATTCTTAACCCAACCCCAACTGCGGACAGACTGAAGTCTGTCCTACTTGTGCTATCCTTTCGGGCATTGAAGTTCGCTGAAATAATTTACACAGGAGGATCGTATGCCGCTCGCTCAAATGCTCTTGCCGGAGTTCGACAAGGAAATGGCCAGCACCCGCAAACTGCTGGAGTGTGTCCCCGACGGCAAGTTCGATTACAAGCCGCACGATAAATCGATGACCTTCGGCCGGCTCGCCGGACACGTCGCCGAAATCCCCAGCTATGGCACAGCGACGATCAAACTGGACAAACTGGAAATGAAGGGCGGCGAAAAGCCGTTTAATCCCACGACCAAAAAAGAGATTCTCGAAACCTTCGATAAGTATGTGGCCGAAGCACGCGCCGCGATTGCCGGCGCCAGCGACGAAGACCTCGCCAAAATCTGGAGCTTCAGCTACGCGGGCAAGGAAGTCTTCTCGATGCCGCGCATCGCAGTTCTACGCGGCATGATGATGAACCACCTGATCCACCATCGCGCTCAGCTGGGCGTCTATCTGCGCATGAACAACGTGGAATTCCCCGGCATGTACGGACCGTCGGCAGACGAAATGAAGTTCTGGCAAGCGCAGGGTGCGTAGGTTTTGGTAGCACAGACTTCAGTCTGTGCGCTTTTGGTTTTCGAATTGATTGAAGTCTAAACCAACCCCGCACAGGCTGAAGGCCTGTGCTACTTACAAGGACATAAGATGAGAATCCAACGAGCACTCATGATCGTGGCAACAGCAGCACTCCTCAGCATCGGCGCGCAAGCGCAGCAAGCGCCTCCCGCAGCGCCTCCCTCAACACCCGGCTTCACGCTTTCCACCACGGCATTCGAAGACGGCGGCGTCATTCCCAACAAATACACCCAAGCGGACCCCAAATACGTCTCGCCCGCCCTGCAATGGACCAACGTCCCGGCAAACACCGTCAGCTTTGTCGTGACAGTGCGTGACCCGGATGGAGCGCCCAACAAAAAGCTGGACGACGTCCTCCACTGGCTGATTTTCAATATTCCAGGGACCGCTCATGGACTCCCCGAGGCCGTGCCCCCAACGCCGCAGCTGCCGGACGGCTCGATCCAGATCAAGAACACTCGCGGAGATGTCGGCTTTCGCGGGCCGGGTGCCGGGGCCGCAGGTCCATACCACCATTACACCTTCGAAATCTACGCAATCGATATGAAGCTTTCCCTCGGTCCGGACGCCACTCGCGCCCAGGTTATGAGCGCCATTGACGGCCACATTTTGGGGAAGGGCGTATTGATGGGGCGCTTCCACCGATAGCTCTGTCGCCGTTCTAAAATATTAACTCCAACTGTCGATACCTGGCTGGGCAACACCCTGTCGAACACTTGATCTTCAACTGCACTTTTTGTACGATTCTCCGTCATGGGATTCGATCGTGTCCTTTTCGGGGTGATGTATCGCCTCGGCTTTACACCCTGGGAGGGTCATAAACTGCCCACCCGGTTGCTTGAGCTTGTAGAAGGCCCTGCGGCTCTGGCAAAAGGCAAAGCACTGGACCTCGGCTGCGGCACGGGTGACTCCTCCATTTATCTTGCACAACATGGCTGGGAAGTGACTGCAGTGGACTTTGTAAATCGCGCGCTGGACAGAGCTCGCGCAAAGACGAAAGCTGCCGGCGTGAGCGTGCGGTATATGCAAGGCGACGTGACGCGGCTTCGCTCCTACGGGATCGGCGAGGGTTTTCCGCTGATCTCTGACCTTGGCTGCCTGCACGGTCTCTCCGACGAAGGGCGCGAGGCTTACGTTCGCGAAGTGAGCGCCGTGGCGGCGCCGGGAGCAAGACTCATTCTGGCGGGGTTTGCCGAAGGCAAGCGGCGTGGCCCCCGGGGCTTTAATCGTCCAGAAGTTGAACGCCGCTTCGCGGACCAGTGGGACCTGCTTTCGAGCGGTATAGACGAGGGCGTATCGACCGAACCGGACAATCCAATTTACGTTTACGATCTCCGTCGCAAGTAGCGCAACGGAAGCTCTCCTTTAAAGTAAAGCTGGCAAATAGAACCACCGCACACAAACACACCGACTTGCTGGAAAATCACCGATTCTGTATAGTTAAAAAAGACTTTCATATCCACAATTTTTGCTGAGGAGTACGAGAAGCAACATGTCCGCTGACCCCATTCCGTTTGCAACCGTCGAGGAAGCCCTCGAAGAAATCCGCCAGGGCCGTCAAATCGTCCTTGTGGACGACGAAGATCGCGAGAATGAAGGCGACCTCACGATGGCGGCGGAGAAAATTACGCCCGAGGCAGTCAACTTCATGGCCAAGTACGGCAGGGGGCTGGTCTGCCTTGCGCTCACCGAGGAGCGTTGCGACGAACTCTCCCTGCCGCTGATGACTCCGGTCAACACCTCGAATTACGGCACGGCGTTTTGCGAATCGATCGACGCCCGGCGCGGCACCACGACGGGAATCAGCACGTCCGACCGCGCGACCACCATCCTCACCGCGATTGATGAAGGCACGCGCCCCGGCGATCTGGCGCGTCCTGGACACGTTTTCCCGTTGCGCGCGCGAAATGGCGGCGTGCTGGTGCGTGCGGGACAGACCGAAGCCTCCGTGGACCTGGCGCGCATGGCGGGTCTGACGCCCGCAGGTGTGATCTGCGAAATCATGAACGACGACGGCACTATGGCTCGCGTGCCGCAACTGATCGAGTTCTGCAGCGCGCACGGATTGAAACTACTGAGCGTCGCGGAAGTGATTCGCTACCGCATGCGCAACGAGCGGTACGTCCGCCGCGCAGCCGAAGCCATTTTGCCCACGCGCTACGGCGATTTTCGCATGATCGCCTACTCGTCCGATATCGATCGCGAGCAGCACATCGCCCTGGTTCGCGGAGACTTGAGCGGCGCGCCTCCGCTGGTGCGCGTGCACTCGCACTGTCTCACCGGAGACGTTTTTGCCTCCACCGATTGCGACTGCCACGATATCGTCGAGCGCTCACTCGAAGCGATTGTGAAGGAAGGCCGCGGCGTGTTCGTCTATCTGCACCATACGGGACGGGGCTTCGGGATCGATTCCGCCGTTCCTATTCCTGGCGCGTTGCCGCACATTCTCTATCACTCGCGCATGCAGCTCGAATTGGATGCTGCGCGCCAGCGGCAACTCCAGCACGAAAGCGGCATCGGCGCGCAAATTCTAATCGATCTTGGATTGAAAAACCTGCGAGTTCTTACCAATCATCCCCGGAAAGTCGTTGCGCTGGAAGGCTACGGACTGACCATTGCCGACCAAGTGCCGGTCCTGGCTGCATCGAAAAAGCACACTCATCAAACGATTTAAAGTGGCGGGTAGTCTTTATTGCGTTGGCGTCTTCTTAACTGGAGGCCCGGTCTTCTGTGGGACTGTTTGTGAAGGTGAGATAGTAACGTACGGCCGCAGGATTTCCAGCCGCTTCGTGCTGATTCCTCGAATGGCCAGCAGGTCCTCGATGCGGTGGAATTTGCCGCTCTTTTGTCGTGCGTCGATGATTCTCTGCGCGGTTACCGCGCCAACCCCCGGCAATTCTTCCAACTCTTTGATGTTGGCGACGTTCAGGTCGATTGGTTTTGAAGGGTGCTTCTTCTGGGCCGATAGTGGTGCGAATGCCAAAATAATTGCCACAGCTAGGGAGATAGCTTTGATGGCGGAATTTCCTGGCTGAAACATTACACTATCAAGAGAAAACAGGTTGAAACCTGTTTTACTAAATTCGCTGCCCTTGCGCGTCATATACTTCCAATTGTCCGAATGTGGCCGCCTGTGATTCTATCTTTGTGCGATCGCCTACGACAACGACCTGCGCGTTGGCGGAATCGAAATATTTTTGCGCCGCGTCGAGGACATCGGCGGAAGTGAGCTTCAGAATACGCTCGCGATAGGTTTCCAGATAATCTTCCGGCATACGCTCCAGTGTTGCGCTCGCGAGCTGTCCCGCCAGGCCGTCTTGCGTCGCGAGGCCAAGCGAAAACACTCCCGTCATGTAATTGCGCGCGTCGGCGAGTTCGTCTTCGCCTACTGGAGTGGAGCGCATGCGGTCCACTTCATAAAAAATTTCGGTGAGCGCGGCGGCAACCACGTCGTTGCGCACGGCCGCCGAGATGCTGAAATAGCCGTGCTGGCGCAGGGAATGCGCTCCGCTTCGCGGGCTGTAGGTGTAGCCTTTTTCCTCGCGAATATTCATCACCAGCCGCGAATTGAATGCGCCGCCGTAGATGGAGTTCGCCAGCGTCAGGCGCAGCCAATCCGTATGCTTTCGCGTGATGGCGCGATTGCCAACCAGCACCTGCGTCTGCACCGATCCCGGCAAATCCACAAGGTAAACATGCCGACCGTGCAATTCGGGCAGCGTAGGATTCGGCGCGTCATCGACAGCCCCCGCAGCCCACGAGCCGAAGATTTGTTCGACTTGTGCAAGCATGGCCGCGGGCGAAAAATCGCCCACCATCACCAGCAGCGCGTTTCCGGGACGATAGTACTTACGGTAGTATTCCGAAAGCTGTTCGAGTCGATAGCCTTCGACCTGCGTCTCAGTTGGCGAAATCGTCCCGTACGGATGCGCGCCAAACAGTACGCGACGAAACCGCTCGCTCCCCAGAAATCCGGGTGTGGTTCTTTCGATCTTCAGCCCCTCCACCAGTTGCCGCCGCTCGCGTTCGAATTCATCGGCAGGGAAGGCGGCATGCTGCGTCAGCTCCGCAACCAGGCGCAACAGATCGCCTGAAAAATCCACCAGACCCGCGAAGGAAACCACGCTATTGTCGGCGCCCGCCCCGGCGGAAAGGTCTGCGCCCACGCGGCGTAAATCCTCTTCAATTTGCCGGCTGCTGCGCGCGGTAGTGCCGGTGCGCATCACGGTTGCAGTCATGTCCGCCAGCCCGGGGGCCGTCGCAGCCACTATGGCGTTGCCGCTGCGGAAGAAAAGCTGTCCGTTGAATTTGGGTATCGTGTGCGATTCCACCAGCACGACTTCGAGGCCGTTCGAAAGCGTCGCGCGCACGCGCGGCGGCCAGACTACGGGCCTTTCAGGAGCCAGCGCCGGTAGAGTCGTTTGAATTTCAGAACCGGGAGCGGAAGACATCAGGCCGCCACTTTCTTCGCCTGCTGGCGAATCACGATAGAGCGGTTTTCCCTTAAGAGAAGTTTGTGCGCGGTGGACTGAACCGATTCTGGCGTAACTTCCATGAAGCCGCCAAGAATCGAGTTCACCAGATGCGGGTCGTTATCGAACAATGTGAAGCACGCCAGAAGGTGCATCAATCCGTAGCGGGGAATGGAACCGCCGCCCTCCAGCATTGAAAAATAATGCGACCGGAATTTCACCTTAATCGGTTCAAGTTCGTCCGATGCAATTCCAGTCTGTTTCATTTCGTCGAGAATCTCATCGTAAGCGGCAATCGTGCGATCTGCTGAGTACTCCGGCTTGTGCATGATGCGAGTCACCATCAGCGTCGGTCCGTTGTAGTCGAATAAATCGCCTACCGGATAGTGAATGCCACCGTCGGTGTCCACCGCAATCTGCTGTTCGAGCACCAGCTTGCGATAGACGCGTCCCGCGCGGCCGCCGTGCAGCGCCTCATCCAGCATGGCTGCGGCATACCACTCAGGAGTGAGCCGCCGCGGCGCCGGGTGTCCGATGGCGATAGTCGGCAACGTGCCGAATTTTTCTTCCACCTCGCCGCGGCGTTCGTCGATTTGCGGCGGCTCGTCGATATCCGCGGGCGCAGGCTGCGGCCCGGAAGGAATGCTCGCGAAATGCCGCTCCGCCAGTTTGAAACCCTCGTCGGTGTCCACATCGCCAAGGATCAGCAGGACAGCGTTTGAAGGCGCGTAGTATGTCTTAAAGAATTTCTGGACGTCATCGAGCGTCGCGGCGTCGAGGTCGTCGAAATCGCCGTAAAAATTGTGCGCGTTGGCCCAGTTGCGATATGCGACCGGGGGCAGATCGAGCCAAGGGAAACCGCCGTACGGCTGATTCAGCACGTTGACTCGCACCTCCTCCTTCACCACGTCGCGCTGGTTGCGCAGGTTCTCGTCGTCCACTTTGAGCGCGCGCATGCGGTCGGCCTCGAGCCACAGCACGCGGTCGAGCGCGTTCGACGGGACCGCCTCGTAATAGTTCGTGACGTCATAGTGCGTCGAACCGTTGAGCACGCCGCCGGAAGAATTGATCGCTTTGATGTGCGCCATCTTCCCGGCGTTGGCCGAGCCTTGAAACATCATGTGTTCGAACAGGTGTGCGAAACCGCTTTTGCCGCGCGGCTCGATACGGAATCCGATGTTGTAATAAACCCCCACCGTCGCCACCGGAGCCGTACGGTCCGGAGAAACCACAACCCGCAGGCCATTCGCCAGCGCCATGCTTTCGATTGGAATGTTCAATTGGGTCAAGAGTTTCCTCGCAAATGTAAATGGCAGCGCTCAAAAACTTAAACGGGTACAGATTTCCTTTTCGAGATTTTCACCGGCGACTCTTTTTTGCGCTGCTTAAAGATCTCATCCAGTTTCTGCAGCTTTAAACTCACATCGTCCGACAGAACCGATACCGTCAGCCGCGAAAGCGCCTCGTATGCATCCAGATATTCGGGCGGAAAATTCGAAAGCGCATCCACATGACGCCCGACCGTCGAAAAATCGTCCCGTGTCAAAGGGCCGGTCCATGATGCTCGTGGACCGATGCATTCCAGGTTATCCAGTGTCTGGCGCGTTAACGGCAACAGCGCGCGAGTCGCCTGGCGCCGCGTAAAACCCTGCGTCATCAGAATGCGCGTGCTAGTCTCGATGAGCGCCAGCACATACGCGCACGCAAACGAACCAGCTGCATGATACGCCGCCTTGTTCGTTCCCGACAAGCGAACTGCCACGCCGCCCATTTGCCGGATCATCTTGCGCGCAATTTTCAAAGCCCCGGAGCTGCCATCGATCCCGAACACAAGCCCTTTGAGGTCGGGAACGTTTTGTCCGCTGAAGGTCTGCATGGGATGGATGGATCCGGTTGCAGCGCCAGCTTCGGCGAGCGGCCGCAGCACGGAAACGTCCAGCGAACCGCTGGTGTGAAGTACGGTCTTGCCGCGCCATTCCTTGCCGCCCAGCGTGGCCAGCTCGGAGGCCACGGACTCAATGGCGCTGTCCGGCGTGGTAATCAGCACAACATCGGAGGCGAGCAGACGCCGCGTAAGCTTATCCTCGGGCTGCCCGGTGCCAATGGCGCGCACAGCTTCGCGCGCGGTGGGTACAGAACGCGTTGTGGCGACACCTAATCGCCATCCGAGCTCATGCAAACGCCGCCCCAGCGATCTGCCGATCCGGCCCGCCCCGACAATGGATAATGTGTCCGACATTTGCTGTGTTAGCATATCGTGTCAGGCCATTTTCACCTTACAGAAAATTAGGTCTCGCGGAATACCCTACTTTGCACATCTTCTGGACTACGGTTTTTGGTTCCATCGCAGCTCTCTGGATCATTCAGGGCATCCGGGGAGGGATAGGGATGGCCAAGCTCCCCTGGCTGTCCGATGCTTCTCCATTATCAGCCAAAGTGGCACCATTCGTGTCAGTAATCTTTGCCGCACGGGATGAAGCGGAGAAACTCCCCGCAGCCCTGGCCACCCTGCTTGCGCAGGATTACCCCAGTTTCGAAGTCGTAGCCGTCAACGACCGTTCGAAAGACGCCACGCCCGCAATCCTTTACGCCGTCGAAGAGCAAAACAAGCAACTTAAGGTGATCGACGTGGCGGACTTGCCGCCCGGCTGGCTCGGCAAGCCGCACGCGCTGGTCGCTGGATTCGAACAATCGCAGGGCGACTGGCTCGTTTTCACCGATGCGGACGTCCATTTCGCGCCCGACGTTCTGCGCCGCGCTCTCTCGCTTGCCACCGAACGTCAGTGGGACCACCTGACGCTGCTCGCATCGGTCGAAATGCGCGGCTTCTGGGAGATCACCGCGATTTCCTACTTCGGCCTCGGCTTCGTCTTCGGGAACGAGCCGTGGCAGACTTCGAATCCACGCTCTGGCCGCTATATGGGAGTGGGCGCATTCCAACTCGTGCGCCGCGACGCTTACGAAAAATGCGGCGGCCACCGCCGCCTGCGCATGGACGTCATAGAAGACATGAAGCTCGGCAAGCTGATCAAGGTCGCCGGATGCCGCTCTGGCGTAGCCGTCGCGCAAGACATGGTCCGCGTCCGCTGGCACAGCGGCGTGCGCAACGTGATTCGCGGCGTCACCAAAAACTTCTTCGCCGCGTGCCACTACAATCCGTTGTTTGCATTGTGCGCGATGGCGCTGCCGTTGATCATGAGCGTCCTGCCGTTTTTCGGCCTGGCGTTCGCCACAGGCTGGGCGCGCGTTTTCGCCGCAGTAGCAGTGGCAGCGGCAATTTTGATTCACACAGGGATGATCTGGTCCACGAGCGCTTCTCCGCTATATGGTCTAACGCACCCCTTAGGCGCGCTGCTGTTTTGCTGGATGCTGGCGCGCTCCGCAATCGCGACGCTTTGGCGTGGCGGCGTGATGTGGCGCGGGACGTTTTATCCGATCGAGGAGTTGCGGAAGGGGCAGGTATAGAATAGGTCTGGCAATGTACATCCGGTTCATCATCGGCGAAGTTCATCAAGTCTCAGCGCGAGAAACCGGAGTCTTCCAAGCAGCATATCGTCTGAAAGATGAAGGTCAGCTGCATGACTATGAGGAACCCAGGCTTCGCGAACTATTGGACTGGTTCAATATCAATCTCAGGAAGCCCAGCAAATTCACAAATTCGAAGCCGCCGTACTACCGGAAGCAAGAGAAGGCCATATCCTGGTTCAAAGACACGGCGACCGAACATATTGCAAAATTGCGCGAGATTTTAGTTGTCCTCGACAATCATCATGTTCATTTCGAGATGATCAAGACCGACAGGCCTGGCTACATCGTTTACGAGGATGAATATCAGATAGTAGCTGAGCCATTTTCTGATTCTGATTTTTGAATTTCTGTTAGCTTACTCCACCGGCGCAGGCTCAGCCGCAGCTGAAAAGAATCCAGATAGGTCGCGCTGCTTCAGCGTTCGAATCCGGTCACGCAACGCTGCAGCGCGTTCGAACTCGAATTTCTTGGCAGCATCGCGCATCTGCACATCGAGCTGTGCCAGAACTTCGCCCAGCTTCGCCTCGCTGGTGATGTCGGCATCGGCAAAGTCCTCGACGGGGACGGTTACATAGTCCGCCTCCACTATCGCGGCCAGCTTCATGTCCACGGACTTGATGATGGATTGCGGCGTGATGCCGTTCGCGGTGTTGTAAGCCACTTGTATCGCGCGGCGGCGACTGGTTTCCCCCATGGCCTGCGCCATGGACCCGGTGATGCGATCGGCGTAAAGAATCGCGCGGCCCTCGACGTGGCGCGCGCAGCGGCCAATGGTCTGGATGAGCGCAGTGGCGCTGCGCAGATAGCCTTCCTTGTCGGCATCGAGGATTGCGACCAGCGAGACTTCCGGCAGGTCCAAGCCCTCACGCAGCAGGTTGATGCCGATCAGGACGTCGAATTCTCCCTTGCGCAAACTGCGCAGGATTCGAACGCGTTCCAGCGTGTCGATCTCCGAGTGCATGTAGCGGCAGCGCACGCCCGTTTCGGTGAAATACTCCGCCAAATCCTCGGACATCCGCTTGGTCAACGTGGTGACCAGCACGCGTTCGTTTTTCTCGGCGCGGATTCGAATTTCCTCCAGCAGATCGTCCACCTGGCCCTTTACCGGGCGCACTTCGATTTCCGGGTCCACCAGCCCGGTGGGACGAATCACCTGTTCGACCACCACTCCCGCCGATTTTGTCAGCTCGTACGGCCCCGGCGTCGCGGAGACATACACGATTTGCCCGGTGCGATGTTCGAACTCCTCGAAATTCAGCGGGCGGTTATCCATCGCCGAGGGCATTCGAAACCCATAGTTCACTAGCGTTTGTTTACGCGAACGGTCGCCGTGATACATCGCGTGAAGTTGCGGGATGGTCTGGTGCGATTCATCGACAAAGATCAAATAGTCCTGCGGGAAATAATCCAGCAGCGTCGGCGGCGCTTCGCCGGGCAGGCGGCCGGACATGTGGCGCGAATAGTTCTCGACGCCGTGGCAATACCCGATCGTGCGCATCATCTCAATGTCGAACATCGTCCGCTGCCACACGCGCTGCGCCTCCGCGTATTTCCCTTGCTTTTCCAGTTCTGGTTTCCACCAGTCCAGTTCCTGCAGGATCGTGCGGATGGCGCGCTCTCGCTGCTCGGCGGGCATCACGTAGTGCGACTTCGGATAAATTGTTAGCCGCGTCAAGTCTGTCTGTCCCGAGCGCACCGCGCCGGTCAGCGGGTCCATCTGTCGAATCGCTTCGATTTGCGCGCCCCACAGTTCCACGGCGTAGGCGTTGTCCTCATACGGTGGATAAATCTCGATGCGATCCCCGCGCACGCGAAAAGTGCCGCGCCGCAAATCCTCGCTGCGCTCGTACTGGATGTCCACCAGCTTGCGCAGCAGCGCCTCGCGCGCGGTGCTCTGGCCCTTCTCGATCATCACCCTCATGCTGAAATAGGCTTCCGGCGAGCCGATGCCGTAAATGCAGGAGACGGAAGCGACAATGATGACGTCCCGGCGTTCGAACAGCGAGCGCGTTGCGCTCATGCGCAGCTTGTCCAGTTCGTCGTTAATCGTGGACTCTTTTTCGATGTAGGTGTCCGACGCGGGGATATACGCTTCCGGCTGGTAATAATCGTAGTAGCTGACAAAATATTCGACGGCGTTCTGCGGGAAAAAACTCTTAAATTCGCTATAGAGCTGCGCCGCAAGCGTCTTATTGTGCGCGAGTACCAGCGCCGGTCGGTTCGCCCGCTCGATCAGCTTGGCGGCAGTAAACGTCTTCCCGGAGCCGGTAACGCCGAGCAGTACCTGATGTTTTTCGCCCGCCTCGATGCCGCGCGAAAGCTGCGCGATAGCCTCCGGCTGGTCGCCGCGTGGTTCGTAATCGCTCATGAGTTTGAAGTTCATTGCTATAGGGCCGCACAGCGCGGCGGCCAGAACGCGCATAACCCCTTATTATAGCGCACCAGGCCAAGGATCGAGGGCAGCCTTGGTTTTGGGGCCTTCGTCATATTCCTAGACGTAATAGAACCTTAGTACCTCCCACAATGGTTCTGATCTCCCATTGAGATGAACAGTGTTAATTGCGATCATCCAATTTCAGGCAATGCAACAATAAACTAACTCAAATGGGAGGGGCAGCTAAGTCATGCAGAATGTAAAGGTTGAGGCGCGACCGGAGAACAAGTCGAAAGATGCACCCGTCCGAACATTGCTATCCAAGTCTCGCTTCGACGATGCCGAGTATAAGCGGTGGTCAGAGAAGCTGCTCAGAGGCTCTTCGAAAGGTAAGTGAGAAGAATCAAAATCTGCAAGAAGGAATACCCAGAAGACGAGGATCCGACCTCACGAGGTCTGGTCCGTTGAATTTTGGTCAGACTCAAGAAAAAACACATCCGTAACCGGCGAGATGCCCTCGCAAATAGTATCGTCTGACCGTAATTTGCCACAATTACGCGTGGCGTTCGCATCCTGTCTGACTCGTATTCAGATCTTCAGACTGTGATAAGGGTTCCGTCGAATTTTGTAAAGGTATAGCCACTAAACGGTTCGCTGAAAGGCTGCCGCACAACTCTGAGGATGCTGATGGTAGCGGTTTCGCCCAGTGCGTTGGACTCACTCGCGTCGCTACGCCAGTGCACACCCGCAATGTTTCGTCCTTGCGAAATGTGAGAGGCCACCTTATTTAGCTCGCCACTGACAGTAAGGGGCGGTTCACCCGACGGAGGGCTATAGGGAATCAAAGTTTGCCCCCTCTTCAGGGTTGGGCCCCATTGGGTTTCGAATTTCCACGGTTTCGTCAAAAATTGCCTTCAGCATTGTCACAACTGGGCCCGCAACAGTCGCATGACCTGAGCCGTAGGAGGGATGCATACGGTCTAGGATTGTTCGCAAGTTCACAGAAGGACAGGTCCAGCGGGGCCTCTGCTGCACATGCGCTACCTGCGACAAGAAGAAGCGCGATAAAGCCAAGAACAAGCGGGATCGCCCACTTCCATTTCACGCCGGAATTTTACCAAAGGAGTATGCGCCGGGTCATGGGATTGCGAGGGCTAAACTATCTCCTCCAATGACAATTCGCGGCCACCGAGTTATTCTCCCATGAAGATTTCCTGTTTCCGAAACACATCGAGAGCCTGAATTTTTGCACAGGGGAGGAACGATAGCGATGTTGACCATTCGAAAGACCTTGCTCGTCGCATTGGTAATCGCCGCAACGGCCGCAGGCTGGTTTGGTAAGACAGTGGCGCAGGACCCGGTCTCTTCGTACCCGTTCATCACCGTGTTCGATCACGAAAAGGTGGACGCCTCCTTTTCCAAAGCAATCCCCGCAGGAGGCAGCATGGTCCTATTCCGGCGCTCGACCCTGCAAGGTCCGTTTCGCGTAAACACGCAAAGCAGGGACTCGGTGAGGGCCGTGTGCCCGGAGCAGGGATGCAGCCACGCGGGGTTTACAGCGGTCGTGTATGTGGTGAGTGGCGCGGCGACTTTGGTCATCGGCGGCTCTTCAGCGGCAGCCAAACCCACGGCCCCGGACCAGTTTGGCGGCCAGCCAATCCAGCCGGGCGAATCGCATCGCATTGGCAAAGGGGATGTGATTGTCGTGCCGCCTAACTCGCCCCATTGGTATAAGGACGTGGAATCACCGTTTCGCTACCTGGAGGTGGGGACTCCGTAGTCCCAGAAATGAGTGGCTGATTACCTGACGTCGTTGTGACGATGCCCAAACCAATTCATGATCGGAATGGATTCGCTTAGTCAGCACCAACACGGACAGGCCGCGCGCTCCATTTGGCGAGCCCTGCCTTAACGAGGCTGAAAATCGTATGGCGATTTTCCGAAATCAATTTTAGCCATGCCACAAACCCCATTTGCGGGAAGTAGATTCCCCGGAAACACATTCGCGCAATGAAGATGTTGAACTGATATCCTAGCGGCTTATCTTTAAGCGAATCAACAGCGTGGGCCATTGCCTCTGGGCTATAGGCGCTTGCCCACGCGGCTTTCACTTCGGCATGGGCTTGCGCGATGGTCATCTTCAGTGGTGTGTGGGCCATTTCAAATGGGATGAACTCCTGCCAGTGCTTCGGCCTCGTCAATCGACCGGCTGTAGCCAGTCTTTCGTAAAGCGGCGTCGCAGGTAAGGGCGTGAGCAATCCGAAGATCGGCAGCCCGGGTGGCCAGGTGCGAATTTCATTTAAAGTTCTCTCGGCGACGCCAAGAGTGTCATTGTCCATCCCAAAAATGAAGGAAGTGATCGCATACACATTGCGCTGGGCGAGTCTTTCCAGCACGGCGGCATATTCTCCCGGCTTGTTGAATCCCTTGTTCACGCTGGCCAGGTTTTCAGTGTCGATGGACTCCATGCCGATGAAGACCCACTTGCCGCCCGAAGCCGCGATCAGGTCCACGAGTTCCTCATCGCGCAACAGGTTGGCGCTGATTTGAGCCACCCAGTGCACCTGGGCTCCGGCGGCGATGATGTCGCGCAGCAGCGATTTTGTGCGCTTCACGTTGATGGCGAAATTATCGTCGATGAAGAAGACGGCAATCTGGCCGCCTTCGCTTTTCGCGCGCGCTTTCAGTAGCAACAGTTCATTGACAACGCTTTCATTCGTGCGAAACCGGATCGAGTCGCCAAAGAAGCCCGTGACAGTGCAGAATTCGCACCCGTACGGGCAGCCCCGTCCAGACTCAATCGGAATAATGCGGAATGTCCCCCAGCCCCCCGGGACGCGCTGAAGCATCCGCGTTGCAATTTTCGGAACCAGATTAAATTGGCCGAGGTCAATTTTGTCCCACGGAATCACAGGATAGTCCTGAAGCGAGGGCTTGCTCTCCTGCCCAAACGCATCCACAGGCGCGTAAACATCCTTCAGCTTGCCGCGCGCTGCGTCCGCAACAATCTTCGGCCAGGTTTCATCGGCTTCTCCAAGCGCAACGGCGTCCGCATGGCGCGGCCCGCCATCGCGCCCTAGAGCCTCATCGGCCATTTCCGTAACGTGCGGCCCGCCCATCACGACCGGCACACCCACTGCGCGAATAGCGTCCGCCACGCGGTACGCCTTTGCGATCATACGCGTCATCGCCCCGATTCCGACCAGATCGATGCGGTGTTCGCGCACATATCGCGCGACGCCGGCCTCGTCCATGGGCTGCGCGTTTCCGTCTATCAATATGACCTCATGGCCCGCAGGGGTGAGCGCCTTCAGCAAGAACATCCAAAGGTGCGGCATGAAATTGCGGGTGACCCCGTTATCCGGGTTATACAGCAATATGCGCATAGAATCCTCTTCAGTCTTGGAGCCATTTCTTTGGAACTGGGCCTGGTAAGCATGAACACGTCAACCGCATGTTTGCGGCGGAGGGAGGAGTCGGGTCAAATTTCGTGCCAACGATAGCACGTTCTGTCCTGAAAGATACAATCAATTCCTGACCGGATTCCAGGCACTGTCCGCACATCCGAATCGACTATTTTTTGGGAGATTCGTCGGCAAGAAGTGAGACTTGGGAGCGTGAAAGAACTGTACCTGCATAATGCAGGGAGGTGTTGTGTGCTGTTCGGACAGTGACGTCCATGTCCTCGGTACCGGTTTGCGTGACGCTCACGGTCATTCCTGTGCGCAAAGAAACAAAGCTCAGGCTTTGCGCCGAACCTGTCCACGTCCCGGCGCTTTGCATTCCATTTTTGTGATAGTCGTCTGGTGTTGAATTGCGAGCGGACTTGAGCCGGACCAGAGTCAAATTGCTGAGGATTACGGCGCAGGTCTCAGACGCCATAGGATTCACTGCCGATTCAGCCGCAGTGGGAGCAGGCGCTCCATTGGGATTGGGCGGGTGACACTCTTCGTTTCGCAGGTACTCCGATTCAGTGCGCCAAACCATTCCTGCGATGGGCATGGAGGTTGCCGGTTGCTCGGAGGACCATTTTTGGCCGACGGCGACACCGCCAGGGGGCGCGCCCGAACTGGCATCGAGTTGGGTGATCCATTCGCGCGCCTGTCGCTCCGCCTGTTCACCGTTGACGATTTCCGAAAGCCCGGTGATTGAAATCACCTTGCGATTGGCGTCCAGTGTGAACTCAACGACCTTGCCCTCCAGTTTCTGATACTGCTCCAGCGTTGCAGATGCCGACGGGTCAAACGTGTCGCTGCTGCTCCGGGCTCCGGATTTTTCGTAGGTAGTGCGCAACCGGATGCTGCCGGGACCATTGGCCGCTGCAGGAAGAACTTCCAGCTGGATCGTGGCTTCCCAAGTAGTCTGTAGTTTAGACGGGCCTTGTGGGTCCGAGGCAATACCCGACCGCGAAGTCGCAGAAGTCGTTTCGAATTCCATTGCGTAGCGGAAGGTTTGCCCGGGGGAGAATCGCGGAGAGAGGGAAACTCTTGATTGAGTGGAGGTTATTGCTGAACGATTGGCCTTCTTCGTTTGCTTCGCCCGGACGGGAAATTCGTTCGCGCCTGTGGGCGCCGCCAGTAGAACGGACGCCGCCAGCGCAATCATGAACAGGCGCAACGATCTCACTTCAGATGATTTATCCGGCTCATGTCTGCGCACGCTTCGATAGTAAGCCGGCGGACATGCCCTTGCAACGCGATAAGGGCTGTCGTTAGCGGGCGCGCGTTGCGGCTCTTACAGGCGTTTGTGGCGGGAGACCTGGGGCCGAGACGATAGGTTCTTCAATGGTTCCGCGCAGGAGGAAACTTTGAGTTGGCGCACTGCCGGGTTTCGCGGCGGTGTGGGCAATCGACGGATGGATACGCATGTCCAGAGCGCGAGAAATATCGATGCGGCCTTCCGCCTGGAAGCGTCCTTGCGAGTTTTCCAGCAACAAGTCGCTGGTAGTGATCGCTCCGTTTGCGATGTGAAAAGTTCCCTGCGCGGAAGTGATTGGTCCCGGCGAAGCGTCTTGCGTGCTCCCGGAAATTACGCTGGCAAGATTTAGCCCGCGGAGTTCGGCCTTTCGCGCGTCCAGGTGGCCGTCGCCTTCAATCGAACGGACCAAATTTTCGCGTCCAACGCCATGGGAGGAGATGGTAAGTGTGGCCGAGGTTGTTCCTGAAATGCGGTTGTTCAGCGAAGCCGTCGCATGCCCCAGCCGTGCAAGGTCCACACGGTCAAAACGTCCTTGAAATTGGTAGGAAGGGTCGGCAGTCACCGTCGCATTTAACGTCCCTGCGACCTTGCCGCCAAAGAAATCCGCCTGCGCCTTGCGAATCGTCACAGTCCGCCCGGCGAGCTCGGCATCCCCGTCGAATTTCTCGAAACGTAACGGGGCCAGCGCCAGGCCTGCGATTCGGATGCGCCCGCGAGCCGAAATCCGGGAGATGAAGTCCTCGCGGTCGGGAGCTTCCGCCAGGGATTTTCCGAATCCTATAAATATCGTCAGCAGGCTGGGCCGTGCGCGAGGGCCGAGCCAACGGTCGAGTTCGGCAGTGTCCAATTGATCCGCAGAAACGTCGAAGGTCCACCGACTATCTGTTTTCTTGCGCGATACGACCCCTTGCCACACCGTGCCGAATGCCTGTGCGGAATTTATTGTTGCAGTTTTTTGCAATGGCTTGAATTCGACATGCGCCTTTGAGAGCAGCACAGGCTGGTTCAGGAAGACCGGATTCAGATGGAGATCGTGAAAATCCATCGTGCCGAGCCAAACCGTGGAGGAGGATTCCGCCATATGGGTGGCGCGCATTTTGACGGCGAGCCCGCCTGTTGCAGTCCATCCGTTGTTCATGGGCTGAGCCAGCGCCTGCGAAAGGTTCAGCCAGCTCTCGATGCGGGGAGTCGCGCCTTCAATCGAAAACCCCCAATTCGGAGGCTTGCGGAACACGCCGGACTCATCCGGAAAAATTGCGCCGCGCATCGTGAAGGAGTCCTGCAGCGACTTGTCTGATGAAGCCTTTGCCGCTGCATCGACGGGATTCGCCGCGGAAAAGGAAATTTCAGTGGGGGCAAAATCCAATCCTCCACGGGATGCGCTGGCGTTGATGGGGCCGATCAGCAAAGGTGAAAGGAGAGTCGGCAACGTAAGTTTTCCGCCAACGCCGGCGAGCGCGCCTTTTTCGATGCGCGGAGGCCATCCACTGAGGGTTACATCCACACCAAGCATTCCATCGAGATTCAGATTTTCGGGCACGTCGGGACGCAGCGCTCGATACCAGGCCAGAACATCGGAAAGGCCGATATTGGACGAATTGATATGCAGCTCAGGCCAAATGCCGCGCGCCCAATCCACTTCGCCATCGCCTTGCAGATGCGAACTCGGCATTTCCACCTGAATCCTGCGAACCTGCATGTGGGCTTCGCCCAAGCGCCAAGCGGCGTCAAAAGAAAGATTGGCGACAGGATCGGTTTCGCGTTCCGACAATCTCCATCCATGGAATCCACTGAGACGAGCCGCGCCCGAAATCGACCACTGAGCGCCAGCAGACCGCCCAGCTGCGCCATTCGATGAGGGATCGGGAGGAGCAACCTTTGCGGTGAGATCCAGTGCAACCTTTCCACGGACTCCAAAGTCTGATTCGCGCGCGAGCCGCAGGACATCGGCAAGGGAGACATCGCGCCAACTCAGGCTCAGATCAGCAGGCTGTAGCCGCGCCGACGTCCCCGCGATAGTTCCGCGAAGCCGCAACGTGCCGATTTGCTGCAACGCGACGCCAGCACGCATGGGCTGTCCTTCCAGGTCCAGTTGCCATCGCCCTGCGCTATCGTGGTCGACACGCCCTGAAACAGCGGTCACCGCTAGCGGGCTCTTGTCATCGCCCTGTTTGAAATTGATTCGGCCGCCGTCTACATCGATTCGATACAGCCGGGCCGTCGAAACATTTCGGGCGGCGGCGGGCGGTCCCACAAAACCGGGCCTGGAATTGTTGGATGGGGCGGGCGGCAGCCATTGCTCGACGTTCCAGTGTCCCTGCGCATCGCGCACCAGATTCAGACTGGGCCGCGAAAGGGAAAGACTGCCGAATTCGAAGCGTCCCGAAAGCAATGCGGACCACCGAAGTCCGGCTTTCAAAGCGTCCGCGCGAAGAAAATATTCGTACCCGAAGCGGGGATCTTCCGAAATGGTGATGGAGTATGCTTCAAGCCTCGCGCCGTCAAGCAGGCTAAAGTCGAACCGGCCAACCTCGACCGGACGGCCAAAGCTTGCTTCCAAATGCGCGATCAGGTACCGCCGTGCGGCGCTGGTGCCCAGCGCACGCGAGATAGCGAAGCTCAGGACAAGCAGCGCGACCGCGAGGAAAAGAAATAAGCGCAGCCATTTTCTTTTACTCATCATGAAGTCAGGTAAGGATTGTTACAGAAGGCGGAGTCGAAGAAAAGTGCTGCGTCAGTGAACCTGGTGAAACATGCGGGACCAGCGAGTGCGCGAGGGGAGATGAATGATCGTATCCAGCAAACTCACCACCCACCCATTCACGTTACGATCCGCTTCGTCATCGTGAGTTCCCTGCACCGACCAGTAAATCACCACCGGGCGTCCCATGATGGCGTCGCGGTCCACAAATCCCCAATAACGGCTATCCCAGCTGTGATCGCGATTATCGCCCATAGCAAAATATTTTCCAGGTGGAACTACAATCTCCCCGTCTTTTACGTTATCTAAAATTTGATCAGCCCACTCCGGCTGCATGTTGGCCTGCAGAAACTGGGCGGTGCGCGGAGGAAAGTTATCGCCGAAAGGATCGTAGGGCGCGGAAGGATCGCGCGCGACATAGGGCTCGTTCAGCCGAGTGCCGTTTCGATAGACCTGCTGGTCCACAATCTTGATGCGATCGCCCGGAATGCCGATCACGCGCTTCACATAATGGGGATGATCCTGGAATGGAAACTTGAAGACAATGATGTCGCCCCGGAGTATTTCGCGGTATGGCAGAACCTTGTCGTACCAGTGGCCGCTTTCGCCAAATATAAATTTGTTCACCAGCAGATGATCGCCAACCAGGAGTGTCGGCTCCATCGATTGCGACGGAATCTTGAAAGCCTGAACGACAAATGTTGTGCCGAAGAGCGCTAGGATCACCGTGACCAGCAGCGATTCGATATATTCCCGAAGTGTCGCGGGACGCACTTCCTCCTTATTTCCGGTTGCGCGCTGCGCCTCGACAACCTGGGCGGTCTCAGCCACGTTTTTGATCCTTTCCATCTTCTTCGATAGGCAATTGCTGGAGCGCGGCGACGGCAGCTGCCTGTTCCGCTTCTTTCTTAGTCTTACCGGTTCCGCTTGCGGTGATTTCACCGGCAATTCGAACTTCTACGCGGAACGTCTTCTCGTGGTCCGGCCCCAGCTCTTCTACGATGTGGTAGGTCCCGGGCGCCACGCCCCGCGACTGGAGCAATTCCTGGAGCGCGGATTTGTGGTCAGTCCGTCCCAGTGCTTCAGCTTCGGCACTGATCGCACCTTCCACAAGTGATCTGAGCACGAAACCGCGGGCGGCATCCAACCCGCCGTCAAGATAGATCGCTGCCACCACGGCTTCGTACGCGTCGGCCAACAACGCAGGCTTCATTCGCCCGCCCGTTTTTTCTTCACCCCGGCCGAGCCGCAAGTGATTCCCAAGGCCGAGCCGAATCGATGCAGCGGAAAGGGAGGTAGCGTTTACCAGACGCGCGCGACTCTTGGAGAGTTGACCTTCGCCCCAGTCCGGAAAAGTTCGCACCAATTCCTCGCTCACCAGCAGCTCGAGGACGGCGTCGCCCAGGAACTCCAGTTTTTCATTATCCCCCGGGGGATCGTCCGCCGTCCGCTCGGGAATGCGCGAACTGTGCGTCAGGGCCTGCAAAAGTCTTCGAGGATCGCGGAACGAATATCCGAGAACCGCTTCCAACTCTGTAAGCCCGTCCGCAGCCATCGGTAATAGACTACTACCGGCCCATCTTAGTTGTTGCATCTTTCTTGGCTGTTTCAGCGCGAGCCTTGCACTGCGCCATTAACGGGCCTGTGGCTGCGCACTTGTCGTACGCCGCCGCGGCATCGTTGTAATAGCTGGCTGCAGAATCCGCATTGCCAAGCAGAAAGTAGTCCACAGGATCGGGGCTTGAAGACAAGGCCACCGCCTGATTGAGTTCCGTGCGTGCGTCTTCGAACTTCGAATGATCGATGTCGATCAAGCCCAGTCCGCTGTGGGCCATCGCCAACTTCTCATTTTTCGCTTTTGTGAACGTGGCATCGTCGACCGCATCCGGCTTCGGCAGGTTCGGAATCAATTCGATGGCGTGGCGAGCATAGGCTTCCGCCTTCGTCAATTGCTGTGCGGCATCCGGCGTATTCGCTCTGACGCGGCGCGGCATGGCCATGGCCAGCAACGCAAGGACGTCGATATTATCCGGGTTCAGTTCAAGTGCTTTCCCGCCCGCTTCGAACATTTTGTCTTCGTTGCCAACCGCGAAATAGGCCTCAGTCAGCTGGGCATACACGGCGCCAAGATAGTTGCTTTGTGGATATTTCTTGAGGAAGTCCTCGCCGAGCGAAATTTGCGTCTCAGGAGTTCCCGAGCGCGCTGCGAACAATGCTTTATATGCTTCGTCTTCCGGCTTAACTACAGGCGCAGGAGCTCCCTTACCCTTCTGTTGCATGGAAGGCTGGCCGGAAGCCTTTGCAACCCCTGACCCGACGGAACCGGCCACGGCAAAAACAAACAACGCGGCCAGGAAAATGACATGCTTTGCCTTCATACTCGATCCTCCATAAAAAATTCTCGGAGATACTAAGGAGTGCTCCGAGTGGATTGCTTCCTGCCTACCTGACCACGTCCCACGCAATCCGTTTTGATGACTCGATCCGGAATCGCAGGGTAAAACTCAAGACTTGCCGTCGGGCTTTGCATCTCGCGAAGGCGTCTGATAACCGGTATCCACACCGCGCTGCGCGGCGGCACGCGCCGATTCCGGCACTCCTGCCACGCTTAAAGCCGCCCGATACTCGATCACCGCAAGATCGCGCTGGCCCTCCACATCGTACATTCTTCCCAGGTAAATATGCGACCAGGAAACGTTGGAAGGATCCGTCTGTGCACTGCCTTCTCCGGGCGTATTTTGCGAAGCCGCAATCACTTTGGCGAATAATTCGCGCGCGCGCTCCGGCTGACCTTGCAGAGCCGAAGCAACCGCCAGCCCGTACGTCGCTCGCATGTCATTGGGATGCTCGGCGAGAACGCGTTCGAACGCTGTAGCAGCGGCAGCGCCATTGCGCGCGGAAATTTGCCGCTGTCCCTCCGCCAGAAAGTCGTCCACCGGGTCCGCAGCAGCGGCGGGTTTCGCGGCGCCTGCGGCATTGTTTCCCGCAGCTTCGGATGCATCGTCCGCCGTTGCAGCCTCCGCAAATTTCACTCCGCGCAGCCGGCGGGCCTCGCCCGCTACGTCGATGCTCTTGATCAAATCAGGCAGATAGTAGCCCATCGCCGGTTCCGATTTCTCGAATCCGTTCAGCCCGGCATAAATGGGCCGAACCAGGACGAACCCGATGCTCTCGGCTTGGTCGATCGCCGCGGACAAATCCGCCGGGGAGAGTCTTTTCAGGCGCAACTCAACCGCCCGCACCAGGCATTCGTCAAAAAACGCGGAATAATCGTCGTGATATTCAACCGGAAGGCGGGGAGCGCGCGCCGCATACTCCAGCAGAGGCATGGCCCTTTCCGCCTGAATCCGATATTTGATCGCGATGGGGTCGAGCAGGAAGTGAAGCATGGCATGGCGAATATCGTCCACCGGCAGGTCGGCATTAGGACTGACGACCAGTTCGTAGTGGTCGCCATAATTGCGGAAATTGGTATTGCCGCCGGCAAGCAATTCCACATAAATGGAAAGCGTTCGAGGATTATTGGATTTCAGGATTTCGCGAAGGTAACTGGTCACCCGCAGCGTCATCTCCGAAACAGGAGCGCTATAGGCTTCCACGCCGTGATCGTATTCGGGCTGGTAATGTTTCCAGAGCAGGTCCAATTGCGCTTCGCGATAAAAATTGGCCAGAATTTCGTTAAACCCTTCGAGGGCCAGCGCGTCCGGCGGCAAATCTTCTCGCCGCAGCTCGAATTCGAATTTCGGAGGAGGCCCCGCCGCCAGGGCAAAAGAGACGAATCGCGAAAATGTCGCCCCGGAATCGGCCAGGGCATGTTCGCGATAATACTTCCGCAGCGCTTCCACCGCAGGGCCGCGGAGCGCAAGCATCTGCTGGCGCAGTTGCGCGCGCCCGGGCGTCTGCGTCGCTCCTCCAGAAGAATCGAATCCAGCCGCATCCAGCGCGCAAAGGGTGTCGAACAACTGCTCCCGCGTCTCGACGGCAATCGTGCGTCGGGCCTCGACCGTGCGTGGCCCGGAATCCTTCTTATTCTTGTCCTGAGTATGCTTCGTCTGCGCCGCCAGGGAGACGCTCAAAAGCAATCCCATCGCAATTGCGGACAATTGCCTGGTGGAAATCGTTAATGTGAATAGGCGCAAAGGTTGGTCCTAATTTAATCCGACCCAATCTTCAAAGTTAACAGGTGAATTCTACCTGAGTCAAGAATCTCCGGGCACAATAAAATGGCCGATTGCCACCGAATGTGGATTGGTATTTCTATTTATTTTGGATGGAGGAATAACCGGAACGGTTACTTCAGGTGAAATTGAATTTTGACCGTGACTTGCGTGGGAACCGGCTTGCCACCAATCGTTGCGGGCTGGTATTTCCAGCCGCGAACCGTATCCTCCGCGCCTACTCGTAGGAGTGCCGGCCCGCTGATGGCTTTTGCGCCAACCACTTTACCTGTTGCATCGACATTCGCGGTAACCAGGACATCGCCTTCGATCTTGGCCGATTTAGCTGCTGGAGGATACGTCAGCTGCGTTGTGGAGATTAGTTTCGGTTCTGTTACCGCGCGAGCTGGCGAGAAAGCTGACAATGATCCTGTGGGCGGCGCAGGCGGAACATCAGCTCGCGTAATAGTAGGCAGGGCAGCTCCCGAAGTCGATGCACTCAATGCGCTTGATCCGCTGACATCGCCGATATTGGGTACCGAGCCATCCACGAGCCTTCCCGCGTTGCGGCTCTCCGCTGTAGGCGCGCTCATTTTCAGGCCGAGTGCCGGTTGGCTCGGTGGCGCCAAGCGAACCATGGGTTGCTTTGCCTCCGCCTTGTTTGGCGCGACACGATTGTCTTTCACCACCGGAGCCGTAGCCACGGGCAGGCTTGCGGCAGTAAGTGGGGGAGCGACCGGGGGAGGCGTTGCCGAAATTGCGTTGTCCGCAACCACGGCTGGCGCGTTCGAACTTGGTTGAGCGGCATTGGATTCCGCCACATGTGCTGAAGCAGTGGGCTGGCTGGAAACAACTGCCACAGGAGCGGACGGAGAAGCATCGCTTCCGTGATGCAGGAAGAACCATCCGGTTCCCAAGCCGATCAGGAACACAGCCGCTCCTCCCAGAATCAGCGGCATTTTTGTCTGAGATCGGCCGTTTGCCGCAGCCGAATCCAGTGTGGAGGCGGTGAAGATTCCATTACCCAGGACATCAACGTTTGATGGCGCCCTTTGCGACGAAACCGGCGCATTCTCCCATAGCCCGGAAATCTGACTCTGTTCCTCAACCGGCTGAATCGTCTTTGCCACCGGAATCGACTGAGGCATCTTCGCCACCGGCACGGTTTTCGCTGCCTCGACTGGAATACGGACAGGTTCTTTCGCAATACTGGGAATGGATGTACTGCCAGCCGGTTCCGGTATCTTGACTGAGGCAATGGGCGCAGGGGACATCCGCACCAATCCGGCAATATCTTCAAACGACGGGGCGTTTCCTGTTGAGACATTCGATTCCGGCGGGGTAATCGCTGTGCTCTTGGGAGCAAGTGGCTCTGGTGTCTTGGTTTCAACGACTTTCTCGGGCGGCGCCACGGGAGCGGGAATAGCTGCAACCGGGGGCTGTATGGCTGTCTGGTGGATGCCCCAGAAATCGCTGATGGGTTCGGCGAATTCAACCTCGATGTAACCCTTAATGTTTGGCAGGCCTCGCGGGTTGACCACCCGGCATACGACATCGCGTCCCTGAGGATTCGAAACGATGACGGCCTGACCCGGAGGAAGGCTGGCAGAAAGCCGGAGAACCGCTCCTCCGTCGAACACGATGACAGTCCTGGCTTCTTCACGGACGGGTCGCGTGGAAGCGGAGTCCGCTTTCTCACCCGGCAAGCTTCTGATCGTTACGGTGATTTCCAGGCAAACAGGGTTCGAGCGCGAGTTCTGATCGGTCTTAACTTCAGGGCTGATCGAATCGGGTTTGGTAAATGTTTCCAATGGAGAGGGTTCTTCGACAGTCAGCGTCATGGCGTCCCGATCATAGACAGGCCTAGCGCCGGTTGTGGAACGATGGCCGTCGTGATGGTTCATTTTCTTCTTTGCGGGGGAAGCAAGGCTATAGTACGTGCGTACTACGTTGGAAACACGGAAGCTGGATTTGAGGAAAAAGCTTCGAAATAAGGTAAGAGCGGCTAAGCGTTGCCAGTGATGTTACAACTTAACCTTTGACGGAGATATCGCTAAAACTCAGAACCACGCGCCCGCCGGAGGTAAAACGCCCGAAGCTCATTTGCGGGCGGAAACGCGAGAACAATAGGACCATATCGAGTTGCCGGCGAATGGACGGGGTGTCCGGTCCTGAAAGAATTTCATAATCCACCGCTTCGCCTTCGGCGTTCACAATGGCTGCAACCAATAGTCCGTGCGGCCCTGAATTGCCGGACTCCTCCATGCCCGTAACCGGGAATGGAGCAAGCGCTTCCAGCCGCGCAGGCTGCAGCAGGTTCGTAGGGGAATCGTTTGAGACGGCATGAAGCGGCGCGCCCAGCCCCAGCAATTGGCAGACGAGCACAAAAACAATCAGGGCAACCGTAAAGCCGCCAGTAGCGGGCACGGCCAATGGACGAAGAATATTCTCCAGGATCAACCCCCCGCGCGTATGAGCCCGCCGCCCATAATGAAGCCAGGGGTTCGCGGAGAGCCGTTGCGCAGCCGCAACGCGAATCCGCAGGGCCAAATCCGCTGGCGGTGCGGGACGATCCACGCGAGACATCAGCGAAGACAAATCGACGTAGCTTTGCAAATCCCGGCGGCATTCCCCGCACAGTTCCAGATGCTTGCCGATCGTCAAATGCGTTTCCGCACTCGCGCCGAGCGGCAAGGCTCCATCCAGGTATCCAGGCAAAAGCTCTCGGACCTTATTGCATTCCATCAGATTCCCCCAGCGCCAACCGGCTTGCCGGAAGCCGCCCAGCCGGAGGATTCCGTCCGGCCAGAGTCTGTGTGACGTGTCGAGTGGCGCGCTGTTTGCGAATTTCCAAGCATGGGTGCGAGAATGTCCCGTAAGAGGCGTCGCCCTCTAAGAATGCGCGATTTCACTGTTCCCACCGAAACTTCCAGCACTTCCGCCGCCTCTTCGTAAGACATTCCTTCCAAATCTCTTAAGATAACGGCGCTACGGAAAATTTCCGGCACGCCGCGCAGAGCCTGCTGCACCGCCTGTTGCACTTCGTGCGAAGCGGCTTCCTCATAGGGCGTCCTGCTCTCGTCCTCGATCTCCGCAAATGTGTGTCCGTCGGCCGGTTCCGCGTCGATCGAATCCTGCTGCCGGTGGTGCCGCCACAACCAGCGCCTGTGATTCAAAGCTTCACGGACAGCGATGCGGTAAAGCCAGGTCTTCAGCGAACTGCCGCGGCGGAATCCGCGAATCCCGCGAAACGCTTTCAAAAACACGTCCTGCGTAATGTCAGCAGCATCGCAGGATTCCGATACCATTCCGGCAACCAGGCTATAAACGGAGCCCGAGTAATGTGTCACCAGCCAGTCAAAGGCCGCGCCGGAGCCGCCTTGCAACTCCGTCACGAGCTCGGCTTCGTCCCGGGACCAGGGGAGGACGCGCGCCAAGTCAGACACGTTTACCGCCTCTCTCGCCAACCCGCGCCGAACGCCCTCGCGATGCAATCGCGAAAGACGCCTCGTGCCATGCGCGGCAGGCTCGGAAGCCCCTCACTAGCCATGCCGATCGACAAACCGAATCGACGGCAGGGAACCGGCCAGTAAGCGCCTCACTTTGATTAGACACCAATAGAAGGGAATAGTTCCCCCTACCAGCCTTTATCTTCCTCCCAAAGTGCCAGCATTGCAATGGTGCAATAGTGCTAGAACCCGATTGGAGGCAAAGGAGTTAGGGGACGTTTCGATCCGGCTAGAAACATCAGGGACATGGGCGTAGGGGTCTGAGCTTCGTGCTGGACATACCAGCAGGGACTATACCCGAAGTGTGGAAACAGGGAATGCACGCACGACTGCGATTCCATCGGCGATTGCGCGTCCAGCGCAAACTCGATCCGATCGCCCTTTTGCGGGATCGCAAGCACATGCGGATACTCAATCGTGTCGAAGGGATCTCCTTGCTTCTGGGCGCTCATTCGGTGGCGGACGGAGAGATAGTCGTACAAATAGACGGCAGCCAGCAGCAGGGCCGCGACGATTAGGGATGATTGCAGGATTCTAAGCATTGAATTGGCTTGCTTGCTCGACGAAAGCTTTCGGCGCTTCATCCATTAACGAACGTTCATGCATGCACCATCTGATGGATGCGTCGCACGCGGATTTGGTTCTCTCGCTTGCGGGTTCGTGCAATGTCGTAGGAGGACTGCATTCGCATCAGTGTGTCCATCTGCACCCCAAAGGCTTTCTCAATACGAAGCGCCATGTCCCCAGAAAGAGCGGCCTTGCCGTTCAGCAGGCTGGAAAGAGCGGGGCGGGAAACCCTGAGCGCGCTGGCCGCTGCGGTCACTGACAATCCAGCAGGCTCGATAATCTCTGTCCGAATAAAACTTCCTGGGTGAGGTGGGTTCTTCATAGGCATGGCGGCCATCCCTTCTGTTCTAATGGTAGTCTTCTAAAATCACAAGGTCTACGACGCCAGCTAAGTTGATTATCGTGAGTCGTGGAACAACAGGGCAGCGGCGAACCTTAGGGCTTTGTACTTCCCGCGCGAGCGGTTTTGAGCAGTTTCTGAGCTTCATACCCTTTGGCGGCCAGTCGCCCAAGGATGCCCTGATAAACAGACTCCTGCATTTCCGGCGTCCTGCTCAGTATCCACAAATACTCGCGCGACGGCTCTCCCACAACCGCATATTCATAGTTCTCACCCAGATCGATAATCCAATACTTCCCGTAAAACGGCCAAAAGAACGAGACCTTCAATTTTGCGTGAGTCGAGGAATCCACAACCTTGGCGGTCCCAACCGATTGCGTGCTCTTGCCAGCCTGGGTGATGCATGTATTCACAACGCGAATATCGCCGTCCGCCTTCACCGAATATTCGGCAGTTACATCGTGATCGCATTTGCGTTCGAAGCGGTTCGGATACCGCGCGATTTCATACCACAGTCCCACATAGCGCGCCAAATTTACGTTGCGTACGGTTTCAAGCGGCGACTCAGAACCTGCAATAAGCAATCCGGCCCCCACCCCAATCAAAACGCACAGTACGACTGCATTCATTCGTTTCATATCGTCATTATGTCACGTTCAACGCAGCGAGCCACTGCGGTGTTCATGGTAGGAGGGGGGAGAAGAATTCTGCATTCCTGTGCGGCTCTCAAAGGTGTTCGGCGGCAGCACTGAAAACTGGCTCACGCAGCAATGGCATTACGATATTGCGCAAGTCCGCGCGGTATTTTCATCTAAAGTACGCGAAGGAACGATAGAGTAGTGCTCGTAGAATGAACTATAAGCACAAAGACATCTTTTATTGGATGGAATGGCCCAGAGAAATACGAAAGCTTGCGAAACGAGAACAGACATGAAAATAAAACGGTCGCATCCCTACAAGATTACTGAAGCCGAAGCGAGAGAGGCATGGAGCATTCTGAACGGCTCCGGTCCGATGATAAATAGGCTAAAAAGCTTGCTAGAGATTAAGACTGGGAAACGTCCTCACTCAATTGGTCAAGGATTTCGCAACGACATCGATAGGATAATTAAAGTGGCTGAGGAAGAGAGCTAAATCCCACCTGAAGGAAATGCCTAAGAACTAAGATTTTGGTGGACGTGACAGGGGTCGAACCTGCGACCTCATCCATGCCATGGATGCGCTCTCCCAACTGAGCTACACGCCCATTGATTTAATTCTACCACTTCAAGTCAAAAATGCGAATGGGATGGTCGTAGGATTCTGGGTTTCTAATTTGAGATTTTGTAGCACAGGCACTCTTGCCTGTGCGCCTTTTGCGAACTCTAGCCCAGCTACCAAAAACCGCACAGGCAAGAGTGCCTGTGCTACATATGCTCCGGGCCTGCTTGCCTCCAATCATCTGTCCCTCTAGAATGTCACCCCTATGCCCAAACTAACATTTCTCGGCGCAGCAGGCACCGTCACAGGATCGAAATATCTGGTCGAAGCCGAAGGCAAGCGCCTGCTGGTGGATTGCGGCCTGTTCCAAGGCCTAAAAGCGCTTCGCCTGCGCAATTGGGATCCGCTCCCGGAGAAACCTGCGTCGTTCGACTGGTGCCTGCTCACCCACGCGCACCTGGATCACACAGGCTACTTGCCGCGCCTGGTTCGCGACGGTTTTCGCGGCCCCATTTTCGCGGATGCCGCGACCATCGAGCTGTGCAACATCCTGCTGCCCGATTCCGCGCACCTGCAGGAAGAGGATGCCGACCGCGCCGGGCGATATGGATACAGCAAGCACGCGCAGCCGCTGCCGCTCTATACGCAGGAAGATGTCGAGCCCGTGCTGAAAGCGCTGAAAGAAATTCCGTGCGCCGCGCCGTTCACGATCTCTCCACAATTTACGGTGCGTCCGCAGAATGCAGGGCACATCCTCGGCGCGTCCAGCCTGGAGCTGACCATCACCGAGAATGGAAAAAAGACCGTCGTCCTGTTTTCCGGCGATGTAGGCCGCTACGACCAGCCGATCTTGAAAGATCCGGAAGCGCCGCCGCGCTGTGACGTGCTGCTCTGCGAATCGACCTACGGAGACCGCGAGCATCCGTCCGATTCGCCGGAGGACGCGCTGGCCGAAGTCGTCAATCGCGTCGTCAAACGCGGCGGCCAGATCGTGATACCGGCATTCGCCGTGGACCGAACGCAGACGATCATGTACATCATCCGCAAGCTGGAAGTTGCCAACCGCATCCCGCGCCTTCCCGTGTACGTGGATAGCCCGATGGCCATCAGCGTCACCGGCCTGTATTTGCGCCACCACGAAGATCACGACCTGGAGTTCACCGCGGATGAAAAAAAAGGCAATCCCCTGGATGCGCTGAACGTGCGCTACATGCGCACCGTCGATGACTCGAGGAAAATCAACGACGTGAAAACTCCAGCGATCATTATCTCCGCCAGCGGCATGGCCACCGGCGGACGCGTGTTGCATCACATCGCCAGACTGGCGCCCGATCCGCGAAACGCGATTTTGCTGGCCGGATTCCAGGCGGAGGGCACGCGCGGCCGCGCGCTCGAAGAGGGCGCCAAGACATTGCGGATTCACGGCGAAGATGTCCCAGTCGGAGCGGAAGTGATCAATCTGCGGCAATTTTCGGCGCATGCGGGGAAGAGCGAATTGCTCCGCTGGCTATCGGGACTTCCCGCTCCCCCGCGACAAACTTATATGGTACACGGTGAACCGGCGCCCTCTGCCGCGCTGAAGCTGGCCATTGAAGAGAAGTTCAAATGGCGCGTGTCGCTGCCGGCGTATCTGCAAACTGTCGATTTGGGCGTCTAGCCTGGGAACGCCAATCTCCCGATTGGCGTCTTGCGCATCCCCACCGTCGCCAATCGGGAGATTGGCGTTCCCAGATTTCAACCCCAACAGATGCAATCATCTTGAAATTGGGACTTTACCAGATTGAGGCGTCTTTTAATCTTGAGACCCAAACCATGCTAGAATCATGCCTCCTGCCCCCGCGGAGGTATGATGTTTGTTCGCCGCGCAACTGGTCTTCTCCTGATACTAGCTGCCACGGTCCTGCCCGCGCGCTCGCAAAGCCGAAATTCCAACCGAGCCGTATATATGATTTCCGGCAATGTCCGCGACGATGAGAACCACCAGACCATGGAAAACGTGGAAGTGGACCTGAGAGTTGCGGGCGGCATGACTCTCAACACCGCGTACACGCGCAGTAACGGAGAATTCGAATTCGGGTCGCTTTCCAATGGAGACTACTATATCGACGTGAATCTAAAGGGCTATGAGCCCTACCGCGAGGCAGTCACCATTAACAACTCATCGCGCATGGGTATGGCTGTTTTCCTGCGCAGGCCGTTCGGGCTGTCGAATACAGACAGTGCAAACACCAAGTCCAGCGGAGCTGTTTCGGTCCACGAGCTTGGTGTTCCGCAAAAAGCGCACGAGGAGTATGAAAAAGGGCTCAATCTCCTCTACGACAAATCCGATTATCGAGGCGCGGTCGCCCAGTTTCAGCGCGCCATCAAGGATTACCCTGATTTTTATGAAGCCTACGCTCAGGAAGGCGGAGCATATATGAGCCTGGGAGAGCTGGCTTCCGCCGAAGCGGCGTTCATGAAATCCATCGAGCTTAGTTCCAGCCAGTATCCCGATGCGCTGCTCATGCTTTCCGGAATGCTCAACAACGCGAAGCGGTTTGCCGAGGCTGAGACTATGGCCCGCAAAGGCGTAACTCTCGATCCGACATCCTGGCACGGGCACCTGGAACGGGCACGGGCTCATCTGGGCCTCAAACAGTTGGAAGATGCCGAAAAAGACGCCACGGAAGCGCGGGATTTGAAGCCTAACGAGCCTTCCGTCTATTTGACCCTTGCCAACATCCACATCCAGAGAAACGACCGGCCTGCGCTCCTGAAAGATCTGGATAGCTATCTGAAGCTTGTGCCCACCGGCCCCCAGGCCGAGCAGGCTCGCAAGTCTCGCAATGAATTGCAAGCTGCCCTGAGTGAGGCTACCGCTCAGCCACCGATCCCAGCGAAGAGTTCATCGGGGACCGACACAAAGAGCCGAGCCCAGCCCGGTGCGGGCGATCCAACTGAAGCCAGCGCGAAAGGCCAACCGCCGCCGGCAGAATCCGACAAGACGAAATCGGATGACGACGACCCGTTTTTTCCGCCGCTTCCTCCTCCACAGCCGTAGGATTCCCCATGACCCGTCCCCTCAATCTGAGGGCAGGCCCTACCCGGAATTTTATTTAAAAGTGGAAACCTGCGAAGGGACCCTTGCGTCTAGATGGATAACAACACCCGGGGGGTAGGAACCCCTATATGGCAACCGACACGTAGTATCCTACCCCTCTTTTTTACCGAGTGCTGGCCTGGACGATTTCAGGCCAAACCCTATCCTGCCGCGCTGACCTGGACCTGAGGAACACGCGCGGGCATGGCCGGAATTTCCGACAAATGCAAACCCATCACAAACATCGGCGTTGGCGCAACGCGTCCCCAGCGGACCAAATCCCATGCCCCGCGAATAAAATTAACTTCCGGGACCAGCGTTAAATCCAGGACGGCCCGTGTCTCGCCTCGGTAGAATTGTTGCGGTAATTTCAATACCGGATGCGTGCCCCAATTTTCACCGTCAGCGGAACCCCAGATGGAAATGTCTAACGATTCCTGCTCGATCTGATCGGTAATATTCATCTCGCAGAAAAACGTGCGCGTCTGGCTCCCCCGAATATCGATGGCGGCGCCGGACCCGTTTTCCTTCACAAGGGTGCCCTGCGCGATCAAATCGATTTGCATGGACATGCAGCTTCTCCTGTCTTTGCCGCAGATTTTAACACAGGACCCGCAGTGTGGTCACGCAAGCTGCGCTAGCGACAGTTACTTGCGAACAAGCTTCGATAATTTTTCCGCCGCCGCAGCCAGAGTCGATTCCTTCTTGCAAAACGTGAATCGGATTTGTTGCGCGCCCTGCCGAGGATCGTCGTAGAAGCTGGACCCAGGAACCACGGCGACGCCGATATCCTCGACCATATGACGCGAAAAGGAGATATCGTCAGCGAAACCGAAGTTGGAAATATCCGTCATGATGTAATACGCGCCGGAAGGCTTATAGCATCGGAAGCCGGCTTCGGTCAGAATTCCCAGTACACGGTCGCGTTTTGCAAGATAACTTTCCGCCATTTTCTGGTAAAAGCTGTCCGGCAGTCCGAGCGCGAAAGCTCCAGCCTGTTGCAGCGGCGCAGCGGCCCCGACAGTCAGAAAATCGTGCACCTTGCGTATGGGAACGGAAGCGTCGGGCGGAGCGATTACCCATCCGACGCGCCAACCAGTCACGCTATACGTTTTCGAAAGGCCGTTGATCGTGATGGTGCGGTCGCGCATCCCGTCGATGGAGGCCATCGAGATATGCTTCGCGCCATCGTACAGAATGTGTTCGTAAATTTCGTCGGTGATAGCGAACGCATTCCAGCGAATGCAAAGGTCCCGGATAAATTCGAGCTCCGCGCGAGAGTAAACTTTTCCCGTGGGGTTGTTCGGCGTGTTGATGATGATCGCTTTAGTGTTGGGGCCGAATGCGCGGGTCAACTCGTCGCGATCGAAGCTCCAGTCCGGCGGAGTCAGTTGAACAAAGCGCGGTGTTGCGCCGGAAAGAATCGCGTCCGGGCCATAATTTTCATAGTGCGGCTCGAAAATGACGACTTCATCGCCGGGATTGATGATGCCCATCATCGTGGACATCATGGCTTCGGTCGAGCCGCAACACACAGTAATCTCGCGCTCGGGATCGACGCTGACTCCCTGCGTACGCTCGAATTTCGCCGCGATGGCGTTGCGGAAATCTTTCGCGCCCCACGTGATGGCGTACTGATTGACGTCGTCGGCGATGGCCTGTCGCGCGGCTTCCTTCACTTTAGCAGATGCCGGGAAATCGGGAAAGCCCTGGGACAAATTGACAGCGTTGTGCTTCATCGCCAGCCGCGTCATTTCGCGAATCACCGATTCGGTGAATCGCTCGGCTTTGGCGGAAAGCATTTGCCGTGCTGCGGAGGTAACTTTGCCGGCTCCAGCACTGGACATTTCGGCGGCGCTCATCGGAGGGCTTGCGCACCGGCCGGGCGACTTTCCTCCACCTTCAAGGCGCGATCGGTTTCGATATTGGCCGCGCGATTCACTTCGTCACGCTTTGGGCCGTACACCTGGCGATAAACGTCTGCGTTGCGCATCACGATTTGCACGTACTCCCTTGTCTCGGTGAACGGAATCGACTCCACAAATTCCGCCGGCTCGAGGTAATTCTGGCCCGCTGTCCATTGCGCCACGCGTTCCTCGCCTGCGTTGTATGCGGCCAAGGCCGCTTCCGGAGTACCGTAGGCCTGGATCAATCCGGCTAGATAGCGCGAACCAAGCTGCAAATTGTAACCCGGATCGGTCAGCCGTCCGCGCACATATTTTACTTTCAGTTGGCGCGCCAGTTTGGACGCCGTCTTCGGCATCACCTGCATCAAGCCCACCGCGCCCACGCGCGATGTCGCGTTGGATTCAAACGCCGATTCCTGGCGAATCAATCCCGCCACCAGCATCGGGTCCAGCTGATTGCGCGCCGCTTCGCCGCGCACGCTCGATTCGTAGGGCAGCGGAAACGCCGCGCGCCACGCCTCGACCGGAATTTCCGGGACGCGCCGCGCTTCCAGTTGCGGGAATGCTTGGCGAATCGCAACCATGCCCGCCGCGTAATGTCCTGCGGCAATAGCTGCTCCGGCTGCATCGATCAGAAATTTCGGCGAACGCGTGGCCGAATACGCCGCGTGAAATTCGAGTTCGGCGGAGGCATCGAAGGCGATGTCGCCGAGGACGCGCCCGCGCGCTTCGTGCTCTTCCGCTTTTGCCGATAGCGGCTGATCCATGGGTGGCAGGGAAGGAGCGGGCGGAATTAACGAAACGAATTCCGCCGGATTCGCGGGCGAAGATCCGATTCCCTCGGGCGCAGGACGCAGCCGGTCGGCGGACTTGGCTCCAAAATAAGTAAGCGGAAATCGCGACGCGTCCGCGAGATAGAAACTTCGCGCGTGCCCCGGATTTCCCGCGCGTTCATATGAGCGCCCAAGCCAGTACAGGGCATCCTGCACATAGCTGGAGGTGGGGAATGCACGAACGTACGCTTCCAGCAAATCAGCCGCTTCGGACTTGCGGTCCAGATATGCAGTCCAGGCGACACGCCATGCCGCAGCTTGTGCATATTTTCCGTTCGGGAATGCGTCGAGTGCGCGGCGATACAGGTCCGTCGCGCGGAGACGATCCAGATTTACCCAGTAGAAATTTCCCGCGGCAAAAAGTCCATCTTCGACCCAGCTGCTTTTCGGAAAACGCTGGGTCAACTCTTCGACGTCATGAATCATTTGCGATTCGAGTTTCTGTGATCGATGCACCTGCGAAATCGCGTAAAGCCGCTCGGCGTCAAGTTCGGGGTCAGTCAGCGAAACCGCGTTCAGCAGTTCGATCCTGCCGCCCGATTCCACGTTGCACTGCGCGATTCGCAATTGGGCGCGTTCGCGGTAGACACCGGACAGCTTTGGCGACAAGCCAGTGTATTCCGAGCGCGCGTCGCTCCAGCGCTTAGCCAGAAAGAATGTCTCCGCGCGCACAATCTGCGCCTGCACCGGCGTTCCCGGATAGGATTCGCCCAGCGCGAATTGCATCGCGGGAAGCCTCTGCCCGGCCGCTTTGGCCTCCGCGCTTAACGGGAAACGGTAGTATAGATCGAGATAATCCGCGGCAGCCGCAGCCGGTTTTTCGCCTTTCGCCGCCGAGACTTTTTCCTCCGCCTCGGCGCGCAACAGAAGCAGGGCTGGCTTTAAAGTGACGATTGGATTTCCATTTAGCGCGGCCAAAGCTTCTTCGCCCTTGCCCGTCGCCAGCGCCGTCTGCGCGTATGTGGTCAAGCCCGGTTCGGTCATCACGCTGTCGGGATAATCCCGAAGAAAACTCTTCAATTGCTCCAGGCCTTCAGGCTTTTGCCCCAGCGCCAGCGAGTCCTGCGCCTGCCAATACTGCACATACTCGCGCAGCACCTTATCGCCGACCGCTTTGCGCAGCCAGCCAAGCGCCAAATCCGGTTTCTCGATCGAGAGATCGTAATAGCCCAGCGCCAGCGCTGCATGAGCCCCAAGTTCATTCTTCGCATTTCGGTTGGCAAAAGCGGCCAGCGCGCCGTAGGTAGTGGCGTTTCCGCTGTCGCGCAAAGCGCGCGAAAGTTGTGCCAGTTCCTTTTCGCCGGGGTCTGCCGGCAATGGGGCCAGCGAGCCGGCGGATTTTCTCAGCACCGCGGCTGGAGTTTTCGGGACAGATTTTTTCGAGTGGGGCTTGGGCGTTTGCGCAAATGCCGCAGAAGTTGCTGCGATCAGCATAAATGTTGAGATAGCGGAACGAGTAAACGATTGGGAGTGATCCGGCTTGGGTGTGGCAGCTTCCAACCTACCGGTGCTGGACTGGCGACGCGTACGGGTATTCGCCAAGCGCCTGAGGATTTCCGCCGGCAAGAATTTCCACCATCCAGTCATAGAAATAATCCACTGGATGGGATTGTATGGCCTGGAACCGGCGATCGTATTCCTTATGAGCTTTCTCAATGTCATCACGCAGTCTTAAACAGAGATCGTTATTTTCGCGCCCCACCCGGACATCTTCCGGGCGCAACAACTTAATATCCTGCATCGAAACTTTGGCGACGCGATAGGCGCGCCGGTGCAATTCTTGCTCAAATACGGGCAACGAAGCGAGACTAAAAACCGGCTCTGATTCCGAAACTGCGACTTCCACCGGCGGTTCCATTACCGGTTCGATTGCGGGTTCTATCGACGGCGGCGCAGCCGCAACGGGTGCGTTAATCTCCTGCAGCGGCTCAAGCGCAAATTGTGAGATATCCAGAGCCGGGGAATCCCACGCCTCCTGCAGCGCAGTCTTCGGCTCTTCTAGAATAGGATGCGAAAGCGCAGGAGCGGGTGGCTCTAAGGAAGCAGTAGGAGCTGATGCCGGGGTCAAAGAAGCTTCCCGAGGAAGTGCCGCGCTAACAGCCGGTTCCGGAGCAAGCGCAGAGACAAAAGAGAATTCAGAAGCGGCAGGAGGTGTGAGCCCCAACTGTTCCAAATCGACCCTGGGTTGCAGGGAAGGTTGAACGGGGGGCTGCAGAGCCGCGGTCACGAATCGGGAGAGAACTTCAAGCGCGGCGGCAATCGCCGCGGCAGACGCCTGCGCGCGCACCATGGGCGGCAGAGCGTTGGTCGCACGGCTGCTCGCGCATGCCGATACCAGGTCATTGATGGCCTGGTTCAGCTCTTCCGACGTGCGCTGAATTCTTCCCAGGTTGTCACGCAGCGTTCGCGAAACCGCCTGCTCAACTGCGTTTGGATCGGTTGCCATACCCGGCGCCTCCAGCGCGTGCGGGCTGTGCTCACATAGGGAAGCGTGTAACCCGCCAGAACTTGAGCTGACCCTATAACTAATTATCGGAACCTGCGGGAAGCCTTGTCAACAGCGCATCGGAAAGGCGTTTCGGCCCGCGCACGGGGAGTACAGTTGATAGTTGAGAGTTAGAAGTTGAAAGTTAAGAGCCCTTCAAGGGTAAGGTGCGCTCGAAGGTCGATGCGCAGCCGGTCCGTAACTTTCAACTTTACAACTATCAACTTTCGACTGTTCGACTCTCCACCCACGTAGTGTTAAACTACCAAACAGGGGGCGACACGGTTTCGACGGAAGCTGTCGCGACTCGAAGGCATGCAGGGCCCCACCTTCCCTTAAACGGGTGGAAAACTAGAACTGCCAATCAACAATTGGCATTGGCTGCCTAGCTTAAACTAGGCCAGCTACGTTTCCCCGGGTTTCGCCTACGGGCCCGGTAAGAAACGTCACACAGTGGGCTGGTCGTCAAGTTTCGGTCCGGAACAAGACGGCGAGAACCAATCGGACTAGCCGGTCCCGTTTCTTGCTCATTCTGAGCGGGGCTGGCGAAACAAACGGAATAGAGCTAAGCATGTAGGCTTCGAGCCGTAGCGCTTTTCGGACGGGGGTTCGACTCCCCCCGCCTCCACCATCTGTAAGCATCTGATAAAGCGACTTTTATCAGCGCAGAAATGCGCCCGTGTACACGACTACGTACACAGACCCGCCCAATTTCTGCGTTTTTACAGGTGGCGGGGGAAAATCCCCTCTCTCCACAAGATATGCACACGTTGGCTGGACAAACCACAAGGGCATGGTTTGATTAATCCATACGAATCTCATGGGTGAGCTCACATACATCGAGAAAGTGAAAGGCTGGATTTCATCCGCAGGATGGGCGGTGTTTCTCTGGGGTCTCGAAAAGACCGATCAGCAGTATTGGGACGACATCTACTGGCAGGAGAAATTCTATCGAGAAAGCAACAATCTGCCCCTCTGAGACAATCAATTCGAACGATTTTGAAGCTCCAGGTACGTCCCGCCGCAACTGCCTCCCCCTGCCTCCCTCCTCTTAAGTAGAAGCGAGTCTCGTGTCGCAGTATCGCTCAGCCGAATTAGTATGTCTGAGGGATCGTAGTCGCGGTCCCTGGAAACAGTGCCACCGTCAATGTGAAGTACGTAAATTCCCTTAGGCGCTGAATCAAACGCGAAATCGCCATTGTCGTCTGAAACAGAATTGTAAACATTGCCAGTCAGCGGGTCTTGTAACTTCATCCGTGCGCCGTTGATTGGAACATCAATTCGGTGAATTAGGTTCATGATCGGGCTCTCATCATGTCCGGGTTGGGAATCCACAAGTTTTCCTGCAATTTGACGTGTTGCAGGAGCCAAGTCGCCCCACTCGTAACTGATCTTACTTTTAGATCTCCAGGACGAACGATTGCTCACGTGAAAACATTGGCTCCCGGCGGTGATTCCCAGAAGTTCTGCATTTAGCCAATAAGTGCCGGGCCGCAGTCCTGTAATCCGCGCCGTTCCGTCTTTGCCAGTTATCGAAGAGAATGATTGGGTTGCTTGCTGATCGCCAAATGCAGTGACTTGGACTGCGACGCCTGCAAGCGGCTTATCGGCATGAATGACGCGAACCGTAAAATTAGCTCGCGTCTCAACACCGTTGCCAGCACAGCCCGCTAATGAACATGCGGCAGCACGGACGGGGTACGTCAAAATCGCGCAGAGAAAAAGGCCGATCGATGCCGTTTTCAATTGAAGACCTCTTGCTTTGCACTTAATAATATCATGTGATTCTCAGTCCAGCCGTTGCCCAATGTCCACGTACACGCCACGTACACACATTCGCCCATTTTTGACGATTTCTGCGGTTTGAGCGTTTCTTATTTTTCAATAACTTCCATGTTTTCAGTAAGCCGTGATATTCCAACTCCCCCCGCCTCCATTCAGTGGATTCATGCAGTGTCGGTTTTAAGGGGAAAACGACCACGGCACCCGGAAAATGTCATAGCGCACTAGTGTGGTATGATGTCTTGGAACATGGAGTCGGCGGAGGTGCGCCCATGGCTTCACCTTGCGAGCCCAAACGTTCAACGAAGTTCACCCGCCAAACGCAAACAGATTCGATATCCCGGAGAACGCGGAATTCCGCGCATCCAAGAACGTCCGCGAGTTCGACGTCAGTGCGTTCCTCGCCACTATCGGCGAGGGCAGGAGAGCTATTCTCTTTGCGAAGAAGCAAACCATCTTTGCGCAGGGGGATCCCGGAGACGCGGTTTTTTATCTGCAGACGGGCAGGGTGAGACTCCATGTTGTCTCCAAGACTGGCAAGGAAGCAACTATCGGTATATTGAGCGATGAGAGTTTCTTCGGCGAAGGCTCGCTTGCAGGCCAACCTCTGCGAATGAGCACGGCAACCGCAATGACCGCTTGCGCTGTCCTGAGAATTGAGAAAAGGGCCATGATGGATACGCTTCACCGGGAACATGCCCTTTCTGATCTGTTCGTCGCATATTTATTGGTGCGGAACATCCGAAACGAAGAGGACTTGGTTGACCAACTTTTTAATTCCAGCGAGAAGAGGTTGGCGCGCGCGCTTCTGATGCTCGCTCAATTTGGCAAGGAAGGGATTCCTGAATCCGTAATTCCGAAAATCAGTCAAGAGACGCTGGCAGAGATGGTGGGCACCACCCGGTCGCGGGTGAACTTTTTCATGAACCGGTTCAGGAAGTTGGGACTGATAGACTACGCCGGGGGTGCTGAAGGCGGGTTACAGGTTCACAGTTCCCTTCTCAACGTCGTTCTCCACGACTAGCGGGCCATGTGCGCCCGATTGGGGCCATGCGCCGCGCCAATTGAATTCGATGAATGAGGCACGCGCCCTCTCCGAGGCAGCCCCTCATTGTGCAACATTAAAAGTTAAACGGGCCATTTCCAAGTGTCACGCGCATTTTGCCCGGCAATGGAAAGGAAATCATGCTTCCCTCACAGACACGGGATTTGGCCCAGCGCCTTATTTCTTACCAAAGCGCTGCGGATAAAACCTCGGAGCCGACGAAATTATCGGCCCTTCGCGTCTGCGAGACTCTGCGCCAACCTCTATGTTCACTTGCTGGAGTTGCCGGTTTTCGCTCGCTCCTTTCTCGCGCGCTGACGCTGGCCAGGGCGGAAGCTCCCAGTCTTAGCGCCGTACAGGTTGCGGCGGATGGGTCCTTAGAGGGTCTGGACGATCTGGAGCCGCAAATTGACAAGGACCAGGCCAGGGAGGCAGGAGTAATTCTGGTAGCCCACTTAATAGGGCTGCTTCTCTTCTTCATGGGCGAAGGTCTAACGTTGCGCCTGGTGATATCTGAGGTTCTGCCCCACCTGAGCTTTCTGCCGACGAGCGGGATACCCGTAGGTTTTGAAGCGATCCTGAACGAAGTTGACCAACTGCAAGGCGTTAGTGTGCGTCTCGATGAACTCGCGGAGGAGAATCCTCCGGTCACAGAGGCGCTGATGACTATTGCGGACAGCGTTCGCAACGCAGCCGCCGTATTGGCAGTGGTGGCGGCAGTTAAAAGCCCCAAGCCGAACTGAGCACCGTGATCGCTTTGCGTGGAGAAGGAAAGAGTGAGTCTTCCAGAGTCGCGATATTTGGCCCAGAGCCTTCTTAATTGCGAAGCCTCTGCGCGCAAGACCTCCGAGACTACGGAGTCCGCGGCTTCACGCGTCTGTGCGAAGTTGCGCGACCCCTTAATTACGCTCGCTGGAGTTGCCGGTTTTCGCTCGCTCCTTTCTCGTGCGCTGACGCTGGCCAGGGCGGAAGCTCCCAGTCTTAGCGCGGTACAGGTTGCGGCGGATGGGTCCTTAGAGGGTCTGGACGATCTGGAGCCTCAGATTGGCACGGACCGGGCTGGGAACGCAGGAGCCATTCTGATCGCCCAGTTAATAGCGCTGCTTCTAACTTTCATTGGTGAAGGTCTGACGTTGCACATGGTTCTGAATGTGTGGCCGGAGGCTGCCTTCGATGGCCGCGATTCCGAGAGGGAGAAGAAAGCTTGAGCACAACAGAGAAGGTGCGAATCAATAAACTGCCGACCGGTGTCCCGGGCCTCGATGAAATCCTTGGCGGCGGTCTCCCGGAATTTTCTTTTAATATCATCGCGGGCGCCCCGGGAAGTGGCAAGACCACGCTGGCGCACCAAATCGTGTTCACCAATGCGATGCCAGAGCGCCCCGCGTTGTACTTCACGATCCTCGGCGAACCCGCCATCAAAATGCTGCGATACCAGCAACAGTACACGTTCTTCGACCAGACCAAGTTAAACAACGCTGTCCGCTTTATCAACTTGAGCCAGGTCGTGCTGGAGAAGGACCTGGACGCCGTCTTACAGGAGATTACGAAAGAGGTTGAGAAGGCAAGCCCCGGCGTCGTGGTAGTCGACTCGTTTCGAACCGTGGTGCGGAAGGCGCTCGGCGGCACAACCGAAGTGGAGCTGCAATCTTTCATTCAGCGGTTAGCCCTGCTTCTGACGAGTTGGCAAGCCACGACTTTCCTGGTCGGGGAATATGTCGAGGGTGAAATCCGGGACAATCCCGTCTTCACGGTCTCCGATGGCCTGTTGTGGCTTTACCAGGCTGCGGAGCGAAATTCCATTGTGCGGAAACTACAGATCGTGAAACTGCGCGGGCAGGCGTCCGTGCCCGGGCTGCACACTTTCCGCATTACCCCTTCCGGGCTACAGGCCTTCTCGCGCACCCTTGGGCTGGCCGGAGAAGCAAGGAAGATGCCCAGCAAACGGCGCCTTTCCATCGGCATTCCGGAATTGGACAAGATGCTCGGCGGAGGCATTCCCGAAGGGGATAGTGTCCTGGTGGCAGGTGCTTCGGGGACGGGAAAATCGGTCCTGGCAACGCAATTTATTGCCGAGGGCATACGCCAGGGTGATCCGGGAATTGTGGTGGTTTTTGAAGAACGACCGCAAGAATACGCGGAGCGGGCCGGCAGTTTTGGTCTGGATTTGAAAACGCCGCGGCATGAGGGAAAACTAGAAATTCTCTACCTCCGTCCCCTGGACCTCTCGGTGGATGAAACCATGCACGAGATTCTCGACGCGGTTCAGAAGATTGGCGCCAAGCGCCTGGTGATCGATTCGCTGGCGGGCTTTGAGATGGCGCTGGCACCCGGCTTCCGCGCGGACTTTCGCGAATCGCTTTACCGGATGATAACCGCCTTGACCGGAATCGGAGTGACGATTCTAAGCACGGTTGAAGTGAACGAGTCTTTCACAGAATTCCCGTTCAGCACCTACTCGATTTCCTTCCTCACCGATGACATTATCCGGCTGCGGTACGTGTCCATCGACGGCCAGCTTCGCAAGATCATGATCGTCATCAAGATGCGCGGCGGCAACCATAGCAAGGATATCCGCGAATATGAAATTACCTCTGAAGGTGTGGTCATCATCGGCGATCGCCTCACGGATTATGAAGGCCTGATCACTGGGGTTCCTAAGCGTTTGGATCGATCCGGCAATAATGAAGAGCGCTCTCATGAGCCGAAAACCAAGAGCTAGAAGTATTCCGGTATAAACCTATTTGACATGAGCCATGCGCCCGATTCTGCCGAGCTTTGGCGGCTCCGCAAAAATGGGCCACCCCGAAGTTCAAAACAGTCCAAAGCCTGGCACGCACCCGCCGTAATGGGATCTGGATTTTGATGTTCCTTCTCCCTCCCACGGCACACTCGTTCACCATTACGGACAAAGTCGTTTAAATTTCATGCCACGCTTTCGACTTCGCGCTATCAAAAGCAGAGCGAATGGGCACACGGATATTAGGAATGCCCATTCGCTTCCTTGGACTACTAGTCCGCTATCAGGCTTCCGACCGGCATTGCAAACATTTGCCCGAGGAAATGTACTCCGTGAGCAGTGTTTGCGCTGCATTCGGTAGCGACCGAGTTGTAACCGCTATTCGTAAGCGTCACAACTCCCATCATATTCATCGTTCCGAAACTGGAATCGACAGCGCCATCGTAAAACGCATCGCCGCCAAAGGGAACCTGGAAGGTACCGCCAGCGTTGGGTCCGCCATTGATCCACCAAAGGCATCCCGCACCGAGCCCCGGATCGGTATCGCCGGTGACTTCCGCGTGCGACCAGATCAAGTAGCTTCCAGCCGGGAGGTAGTACAGGCCATCGACTTCAGCCTCGCCGCCGGGGTTGTTCCCAATGGAGTTGACTTGATTAGAATAAATCTGACCGCTGCCGGCAGGTCCCTGTGGCCCCGTTATTCCCTGTGGTCCCTGCGGCCCTGTCGATCCCTGAAGCCCCATCGGTCCCAGTGGACCAATCGGCCCCTGCGGACCTACGGGCCCTTGCAACCCCTGAGGACCAATCGGCCCTTGCGGCCCTTGGCTCTGCAGCACAAGGTCCAACATGGGCGAATAGCCGAAGCTGCCCGTAATTGTATCGAATTGGACATTGACCCCGGCCGATGCCGCGCCCAGTATGAACCCGAAGTTGCTGCCGCCGTTATACCAACTCTGCACGATGGACGTGACATCCACTGGAATGAAGCTGCCTGATGCGAGTTGTGCTGACGTCACCGTGATGTTTGTGGTAGTGCCCGCCACGCAGGCTGGCACGTGATTTCCCGTTATCGTCGTGGATGACCAGGTCGTCGCCGCTTGACAGAGGGAGACCGTTCCGGGACTGCCTCCATTCATGACATAAAGAACAAGTGTGGCCTTCTGAATCTGTGCAACCGTCAGCGTAGGAAAAACACCCATGTTGAATTGAAGATATCCATCCCAGCTATGGTTCACCGATCCGAAGAAATTATACTGAACTTGAATGTTGAGGCCGCCACGAGTACCGGCATTACTGCCTAACTGTACGTTGCCAATCTGTGATGGCACCGCCTGTCCCCAGGCCGATAGCCCCACGCCCAAAATCAAAAGCGCAAGTCTGCACAAATGTTTCATATCGTTTCCTCTCCTAAGCAAGGATTTAAAAGTGATCGAGATTGGGTCAAAGGAGCCAGAAGCTCATTTGCCGGAACCATCCGCGGGGACGCGAGGATGTGCGGTGGGACTATATAGATGAAGGTGACCGGTGGCAAGGTGTTTAACTGGTTTTGAATTTCGGATGCCGGGCGCGCCAGGACGGGTGGCCTGGCCTTCGATCTGGAATTTGTGGGTGCCCTTCGGTTTTGGAAGGGCGGGTCTTTCGCCTCTGTGAACCTGACCGCGACGTTAAAGACGCAGAACCCCGCCTTTGAAAACCGTCAAGGACACCCAAACTTCAAAACCATAGAGCCCGGGCCACCCGACGCGGATATTACGCTTGCCAATCGTATTTAATTAGCGGAATGGCGACTGGAATTCCGCTCGTTTGAGTGAGCAATCGATCATACTTATGCCAGTGACCGCAACCTCATCAATAATCGCGAAGCGCTGGACCACCGCCATCCTGTTAGCCGGTATAGTCTTCCTGAGCGGGTGCACGCGCATGGTTCGCCTGTATCAAAGCTGGAATGTGAGCCGCTACGACGACGAAATCCGCCGCGCCGGGCAAGCGATCGCAGCCTCCGGGAGCGATGCACAACGCTCCGCAGCGTACGCCGACCGGGCTGACGCCTATGCCGAAAAGGCTCGGTACTCGCGAGTCATGAAGCTCATTGCGAGCGAGGAATTCAGCAAACTCTTCGATTTGGCCCTTCAGGATTACGACCAGGCGATCGCGCTGGACCCGGACAACGCGGAGATCTATTACCGCCGGGGCAATTCTTACTATTCTCGTGCCGGGCTGGACATGATTTACGCGCCCTACACGTCTGCTTTTCTCGAGCCGGCCAAAGCTGATTTTTCCCGCGTAGTGGAAAAGAATCCCAAAAATGCCCAGGCCCTGGACATGCTCGGCTTGACCGATGGTTCGATGGGAGATTGGACCCAGGCCATTGCCGATTTCGAACAGGAAGCCGCGCTGAATCCGAAGATGAGTTTCCGTGTTTCCGACGCCTACTGCAATCGCGGCTCCCATTCCCCCAAAGGGAAGTACGATCAGGCCATTTCGGATTTGAACCGGACGATCCAAATGCGCGACGCGTCCGATCCTTGCGAGTGCGAACCGTACAATCCGTTGCTGGCGATCTATCTCAATCAAACCCGGGAATACGACAAGGCGCGAGACGTGGTCGCGTTAGCGCAGCGTTCGAAAAAGTGGATCGCCCCCGAATATCTCGAACAACTAAAAGCTTTGAACGCCGGCCGATGACCCTTGATGTCCGTCTCTGAACGTTTCTTCCGGTTCCAACATCCGCAATTCCCGAATCCTGTACGTTTTGAGCGTATGGAAAAATCAGCAACGTAACGGCGGGCGTTTGCGAAGAGACGCTTATTCATGCAAAACGAACGGGCATCCTGAAGCTACTTTCGAGATTCACGTCCAGCAAAAAAAAACAGGGCCGGGGAACGCCCCGGCCCTGTTTCGAACAATTGAGATTTACTAAATCGCTCTAGAAAACGTACTTCAGAGCAAACTGAATCAACCGCGGGTTGACCGAGGTGCTGGTGATCTGTCCGAAGTTGTTCTTGGAAGCGTCTAGACCAGCCGGATTGCTGAACTGTGCATGGTTGAATGTATTGAAGAACTCTGAGCGGAACACCAGAGTTGCCCCTTCGTTGATGCCGCCCACCTTGGTCGTCTTCTGGATGGTTGTGTCGAAATTAAATTGACCGGGACCGAAAACAATGCCGTATCCGGTGTTCCCCCAACCGGTACCGCCAGTGCCTCCGTCGTTCGTTGCGATAACCGGGAGTGCGGCGCTGGTGGCGAGGTTGTTTAGAACCGCGGACCTGTTGAAATATCCCTGTGCCGTGCCGCCTGCGTTACCGAGCCGCTGTCTTACGTTTCCGCTGGATAGAACGTTCGCGGCGGACATTCCCGCGGCAAACGTAGCGGTCGAGGTTACGGAACCGGTACCGAATCCGTAAACGGATCCGCCTCGGGTGTCCGTGAGGGTGAGCGCCGTACCTGCTTGAGCGACGGTTACACCGGACAAGGTCCATCCGGAGGCAAGCTTCCCGACCAGGCCTTCGTGCTTGCCGAAAGGCAAGTCGTAGCTGTAATTGATGCTAAACCGGTGCGGGTGAATGAATGGCGTGAATCCGTACTGCACGGGCAGGCTGGGATCGTTGAAATTGATGTAGCTTGCCGTTGTGACTCCTCGGCTATACGAATAGGCCGCCTGCAATGTGAGCCCGTAAGAGAACTGCTTCCGGACCGTTGTCTGCAAGCTATTGTAATGGCTATCCGAAATGGCCTGATCGGCACCCACACCAGCCGGCGCAAAACCCAGGTACGGCACACGCAGCGAGGCATTACCCGTCGAATTATTGATTTGTCCGTTGACGGGATTAGCCGAAGAAGCCAATAGTGGCTCGTTGAGCTGGTGTTCAAGCACTTGATTGACCGTATTGTCCGGGGCCTGATGAATACCGCGCGTGCCCACATATCCGATCTCAAGCACCCATCGACTCAGGAATTCATACTGAATGTTCGCATTCCATTCATACGTCAACGGAGTTGGGTAATTGGGATCGGTCAGAACGATGTTCAGATTGGACGTCTGCGAGGTTGCTGGGCTAAACCATCGAGGTGTCCATCCCAGAACCCCAGGGGCGTAAGGGGTTTGAAACGTTGAGAACCAGTTTGCGGCGTTAGCCTGTTGATAAGGTACCGCATATGGAATAGCCGTTTGGGTACTCTTATTATAGGTGGTCACGCCAACGCGGTCGTAGAAGTATCCGCCTCCCGCCCGAACCACAAAGCGGTCACTGGACAAAGGTTTCCAGGCAAGGCCAATGCGTGGCGCGAAATTTGAAAGAGCCGGTTTGTTCTGCGTGGCGATGTTCTGATTGTTTTGGTAGAGCCCCCCCACCGGAGGCATGGGGAACGATGCAAAGTTAAAGTTTGCCGGCACCACGTAGCCCGCCAGAGTTCCGAGGACGCATGGGGTTCCTACTGGGAGACTGATGTTGGGGCAAGAGGCCGAATTTCCCAACGATCCTCCCAAGGACACTGGCGTATTATTGGTTTTAATCAGGCTGGGCCAGACGTTTGTGAGCAAGCCGCCATTGTCGGTGACCAGGCCGTCAAATTCCCATCGCACACCCAGGTTGAGTGTCAAATTACTGCGGACCGAGAAGTCGTCCTGCACAAACGCGTTGGAAGCTGTGATCCGGTAGCTGTGAGCGACGCCACCGGGGGGGGTTGCCGATACGATCGATCCGGAATTGACGATGCTGCTGTTGAAGGTACCATTTGTGGCCCCGGCTACTCCGCTGGCTGTACAGGTTGCAGGAGCAGTGCCGGGTGCGCAGCCGGGCAGGCCCATCAGGAAGTCATTAAAGCTGTTAAACGTCAATGCTCCGATGGCCACGCCACTGTAGAGCCAGTTCTGGCGATCACGTTCGATTTCAAAGCCGGCGCGTACCGTGTGCTTCCCATGGGACCATGAAATCTGATCCGCAGCTTCCCAGGACGTTGGCTTTACCAGGGTACCCAGGTTACCGCGTCCGCCGAATGCGAATGCACCGGTGATGGTGATCGTGTCCAGCACGTTGATCGACGGAACCAGAGGCGTGATTCCTACTCCGGTCGGCCCGTTATCGGTGATGGACACCAGGTTTTGCGGAGCTATGACGTTACGTTGCAGGGAAACTCGCGCTTCGTTTACAAAGGTTGGGGAAATACTCGAAGTGAGCTTCAAAACAGCATACTGGGACACAAACCAAACCTGCGCCGGATTTTCGGGCAGGCAACTGCTGACGGTCGTTCCTGTTGCCGCACAATCCATTGGCGCGTTGGTGCGATCACCGCTGTAGGACCATCGTCCCGACAATGTGTTCTTGGGGCTGAGCACGTAGTCAAAGTTGCCGATGGCCTGGTGCTCGGCGTAGGTTGCGGGATTGCTGATGGCGAAGCTCTGAAGAACACTCGTGGGAGCCGCCGCGCTGTAACCGGGGATGTAGTAGGTGCCATCACGATTGGTCTTCTGGAGCAGTGTGATAGCAACTAGGTTAATATTCGTGCCATTCAAGAGAACTTTGCCGAGGTTGGTCGTGTTTCCACCCGAAAATGCGGCGCCCAGCCATGATTCCAGCGACGCAGTCGAGCGGTTGGCTGGCAGTGCGACTTCATTGGGTGTGGAATATCCCGCCGGGGAAATGCCGTTCTTCTGCTGCGTCTCCTGATACGAAACAAAGAAGAACAGCTTGTCTTTCTTCACCGGGCCGCCGAGCGCTCCGCCAAATTGGTTCTGGTTCAAGACTGGACGGCTGTTGGGTTGGGGCGCGGCATTCTCCGACCGGAAGAAATCATTGGCGTTGAGAATCGTGTTGCGGAAAAACTCGAATGCGGAGCCGTGAAATCCGTTGGTACCGGACTTGGTGACCACGTTGACGTTGGCGCCGGGCTTGCGTCCGTAGGAAGCGTCGAACATGGAAGTCTGAATCTTGAATTCCTGAATGGCGTCGGGATTTACAATGCCGATTCCGGGGTTGGACCCTCCGTCGGCGGTGTTTCCGTTGGTGGTGAAGTTCACGATCGATGCGCCGTCCATGGAGTAGTTATTCTGGGCAATGGTGCCGCCGTTTACGGCGATGTCCTGCGAACCCCGTCCCATGTTGGCCGCGTTGAATACGTTGGCCTGCGATCCAGCGGCGAGTCCGAGCAAGTTCGTGTAGTTACGGGAGCTCAGCGGGACAGACGTCATGGTATCGGAATTTACGACGTTGCCCACAGTGGAACTGGTCGTTTCCACAACCTCGGCGTTCGCCTGAACCTCGACCTGCTGAGTTTGCGAGCCCACTTGTAAAGTTTGATCGAGCACGGCGGTCTCCGTCACAACGACGGTGACGGACGGAACATTCACGGTGCTGAATCCGGCGGCTTCAATCTTCAGGCTATAGTCACCCGGAGGAAGCAATCCAATTTTATAAGTCCCATCCGCGCTTGTAGTCGCGCTATGTCCCTGCGCTGTGCCCACACTGGTAGCGGTCACCGTTGCATTGGGAACCACTCCGCCGGATGAGTCGCGTATGGTGCCCGACAACGCGCCGCTCGCAGCCGTTTGGCTGAACAGCGACGGCGCCGAAACGACGAGACAAAAAACCAGAGCAATGCTACACACGATGAAACTATGACGCTTCGAAATCTCTTGCGACATGCAAATCCCCCAATATATATGCGATTTTTATCGAAATTCAGGGTCTGCTTGCTTTCCGTTGGGACAATTTGCCGGAGGTCTCTTCGAAAAGCTTCTAGATACACACCCTATGAAATCTATTATTAGTCCAAACTGCGCGAACAATCAATCAATTTTGTCTGTTTACAGCGATTGAGACACCATATTAGCAGCGCATAAAGGCCATTCTTTCTTGCGGTTGGAATCAGGATACTGGACGATTTAAACTGGGGAGGTCATGATCGGCAGTTGCGCGGATTCCCATCCGGCGATGCCACCGGCAATTTCGCTGACGTTTCGAAATCCGCGGTTTTGCAGCAGGCTTGCGGCAATGGAGGATCGATAGCCTCCCGCGCAGTAGACCAGCAGAGCCCGGTCGTGAGGGAGCTTGTCCAGATTTTCCGCCAGGTGATTGAGCGGAAGGCCAAAACTTCCGGCGATATATTTTTGATCGCGCTCGCGAGGCGTTCGAACATCGATGGCCAGCGGTGGCTGGGGCGATGACAAAAGTTCAGCGGCAAACGGCGCGCTGAGGCGTTCGGTGGTGATGGTTAAGTCCGGACGCGACCGCAGGCTGTGCAATCCATCCTGCAAATATCCAACGATGTGATCGAACCCGATGCGCCCGAGCCGTGTTGCCGATTCGTTTTCCCGGCCAGGGTCCGCGATGATTACGATGGGATGGTCTCGATCGAGGATTGTTCCAGCCCATGTGGCGTACTGACCGCCGAGGCCGATGTTGATGCTGCCGTCCAGGTGTGCCGCTGCAAATTCGGAGGAATCGCGAGTATCGAGGATTTGAGCGCCAACCTCTTGCAATGCAAGGACATCGTCGAGTGACATCGCGCTCACATGTGCTAGCGTTTGATCCAGCGTCGGGCGCTCTTCGCTATTCAGCACGGCGTCGTAGGTGAAGTAGGCGGGAACATCCGGTTGATCGGCAGTCACCACTTGGATGAACGCTTCCTTGCTCATGGGTTGCAGCGCGTAGTTCACCCGGCGCTGCTCTCCCATCGTTGAAACCGTTTCCTTGCTGAGCGATTTTCCGCAGAGAGAACCTGCGCCGTGGGCTGGATAGACCAGGCTCTGATCCGGCAGACCGAGCAGTTTCGTGTGCAGGGAATCGAAGAGCATTCCGCCAAGATCAATCGCTGACCAGCCCAATGCCGCGCGCAGGTCGGGACGCCCGACGTCGCCAATGAACAGAGTGTCTCCAGTAAGCACGGCATAGGGCTCGGTATCGCTGGCGTTCAGATCGAAAACGAGGATGGAGATTGACTCGGGAGTGTGGCCGGGCGTTTCCAGAATTTTCAGACGCACGCTTCCCAGTTCGAGGACATTGCCGTCGCGAACCGGAGTGAAGGCGTATCCCGCCTTAGCAGCGCCGCCGAGATAAATCGTTGCACCGACGCGATCACGCAATTCCAGGTGGCCGGCGACAAAGTCGGCGTGGAGGTGGGTCAAGAATACGTGCTTGATCTTGAGTGAATGCTCGGAGGCAAACGCGACGTATTGGTCTATGTCGCGTTGCGGGTCAACGACAACTGCCGTGGCTGACTTTTCGTCTCCTATCAAGTAGGAGGCGTGGGCCAGACACGGCAAATAAAACTGCTTGAAGATCACTGGAGGGCCACTCCTGATCGAGTTCGGTTACTTAGGCTGCGGAACGATTCGCAGGTAGGGCTTGGGAGCCTTCCAACCGCCCGGATATTTCGCCTTGGCTTCGTCGTCGGAGACCGAAGGCAGAATGATCACGTCTTCGCCCTGCTTCCAGTTCACGGGAGTCGCCACTTTGTGATTAGCCGTCAGTTGAATCGAATCGAGCACGCGGAGAACTTCGTTGAAATTGCGACCGGTGCTCATGGGGTAGCTGAGCATCAGCTTGATCTTTTTGTCGGGGCCGATCACGAAGACGGTACGCACGGTGGCGTTGGTGGCGGCGGTGCGGCCTTCGGAGGTGGAGCCGGCGTCTGCAGGCAGCATGTCATACAGCTTGGCTACCTTGAGTTCCGGGTCGCCGATCATCGGGTAATGCACTTTGTGGCCTTGCGTCTCCTCGATGTCCGCGGCCCATTTGCTGTGGCTGGTTACCGGGTCCACGCTCAGGCCGATGATCTTGGTGTTGCGTTTGGTGAATTCCGGTTCGAGTCCGGCCATATAGCCAAGCTCTGTGGTGCAAACGGGAGTGAAGTCTTTGGGATGCGAGAACAATACGGCCCAGCCGTTGCCGATCCATTCATGGAAATTGATTGTGCCCTGTGAAGTCTCGGCGGTGAAATTGGGAGCTTCGTCGTTTATGCGCAACATGGTTTTCTCCTGAAATTATTTTCTAAACCTTTACGTTTCGAACGCTACCCATGTGGATTCGCGCTTTGAATCGTCAGATCGCAAATGGTACGAGTCTGCTGGCTTTCAGTCAACTTTTTTGGGCTCGACGCCATTGAGGATACTTCTGCGATCGAGCCGCCGCTTATTTCGCGTGCGATTTTACAGCGTGTTCGATGCCGGGACCGGCGGCAGCGAGATCGTGCGCATTCATGGCCGGACGGACCGTGACGTTCGCGTTGAAGGCGAGAAACCAAGGTTCTGCAATTGCGGGTAGTTGCGAAGAATCCTTCATGTCGAAAAATATATAAGCAGTGCGTTCGCCATTATCTTCGGCGAAATATGCCGCTTCTGGTTTCAGATCGTCGAGGATTTTCTTAATTGTGGTTCCGAGGGTGCCGTTCTTGATCGCGGCATTGCCGGTTTCGACCGGCATTGAGGCCTTGAGCAGCATGCGCATGCGGGTTTGCCCTCCTGAGGCGCGGGTATTATACACAGTTCCCCTGCTCAGTACTCGTGGCAAGATTCAGGGATTGGGGCGTGAGGCCCAAAAGCTGAGCCTGTTCAATCTTATGGGTGGACGGTCCAGAATAGAATCAGGATAACCAAGATAGCCACGCTTACCCCACCGATAGGATAAAAGCCCCAATTTTTGCTATGTGGCCAAATCGGGAGACTGCCCACGAGCGCGATCAGGACAAAGATCGAGAGAATCGCCATTAAAGTCATATTTCCTTCTTTCCTTGACGGGCCCGTCCCAATCTAAATCGAATTCGTTTCGCGCGTTGCCTTCTGACAAGACCGGACTAGGCTGTCTGTCCGGAGCGGCTGTAAAAGTGGGCTGGCGCAACCGGAAGCAACTCGACGAGAGTATAAATCCCCAGAGTGGTGCCCAGTGGAATGCTGGAGATCGAAAAGACCGCCGCGATCAGGGCGAGTTTACGACCTGACTGATGCCCTCCAAGCAGGGCCAGTCCCGCCACAACCCCTAACAGGCCGCAGATAACCGATAAAGCGATCGTCAGGACGTACAGGAAATGAAAAACATCCATCAGGGCAAATGGGTCTGGTACGCGGCTGAGCAGAGCGCCAAACATTAAGGTCACAGTTCTGCCATAGATCAGCAGGCAAAGCACCATGATCAGGCGAAGGACTCCGTAAATGGTCCAAAAACTTCCCAGGACATGGTGCCGAGCGATTGGGCGCTGGACGATGAGATCATCTGAACTCATGACTGCCTCCTGTAAGCGGGGTTCTTTATATCCCGGAACAGCAAGACAGTCTGTTCAGATGTGAACAGGCTGGGCGATGCCCAAGTTATTGAGAGTTCCGACAGACCTAGTCGAGGCTTACGCTATCTGCTTTCTGAGTCGCTGTTCAAATACCAAGCGGTTAATGGCACCAATTCCAAATTTTCGGTGTCTAATCCAACTGAGGTCTTGCCATCAGTTGAGAGCACATATCGCATTATTATTGTTGTCGCTGCCGATTCAAGTTGCATCCCCAGCTGCGCCGCAGAATGCCCCTGGAAACGCCGAGCCAAAGCCACTTGAGGTCACCGCATGCGAGATTCTGAAGAATCCAGCAGCTTTTAACAACAAACTCGTCAAAGTCCGTGGCTATGTCTTCATCAATTTTGAATACTCATTGCTGGAAGACAAGGGTTGTTCAGGCGCGATTTGGTTCGCCCTTGCCGATGACACCGGCGCTCCTGGATTGCAAGCAACCGTGACTGGTACAGGGAAGACTGGTGCGAAGAACTCAAGGGGAAAGCGAATTCCACCTATCACCGTTAAATTGCTTCGTGATTCAAATTTCGAAAAACTTGAGCACTACCTGAAAGTAAAGGCAGAGGTGAGGACGCCGTGCTTCGATGATCCAGAAAGACCGATCTCTCCGGACTGCGATGTTTCTCGTGTAACTGCGACGTTTACAGGGCGAATCGACAGTGGTTACAAAGCAGTACATGAGGGTCATCTAAGAAAATCTCCGGACGAAAAGCCCAATTTTAAAGGATTTGGTCAGATGGGCTTATTTGACGCCCAACTGGTTGTCGGATTGGTCGAGGATGTACGGGCAGTAGATTCACTTGGACAGGTTAAGCCATGAACGCGACGCTGCGAGATTCAATTCAGAGCTAGAATCCTTCTTCAACAAGGCGAGCAACACTCAAACGAGAGACTTGAGCTTCCTGCCGCGCTTCCATTAGGCGTTCGACGTACTTCGCGAGCACGTCGCATTCGACGTTCACGGCGTCGCCGACTTTGAGCGAGGAAAGATTCGTGTGTTCGTAGGTGAAGGGAATGATTGCGGTTTCGACTATGCCGTTGTGCCAGCCTGCGACAGTAAGGCTGATGCCGTCGAGGGCGATCGAGCCTTTCATCGCTACGTAACGCGCGAGTTCATCGGGCAAGCGGACGTCGAACCACCAGTTTGCGCCTTCGGAATCCATGCGCGCGACGCGGCCTACTCCGTCCACGTGGCCTTGCATGAAATGGCCGCCGAGTTCCTTTATGGCTGTCAATGGACGTTCGAGATTCACGCGAACGCCGGGTTTTAATTCGCCCAGGCTGGTGCGGCGCAGCGTTTCGCCGGAGAGATCTGCGGCGAATGTTTCGCCGGAGATGTCCACGGCGGTGAGGCAGCAGCCGTTCACCGCAATGCTGCCCGATTTCTCGAGCCCTGCCGTAAGCGACCCGGCGTTTACACGAATACGCGCGCTTGAATTCTTATGTTCAAGCGATTCGATCGTGCCGACGTGCTCAACGAGTCCGGTAAACATCGCGCAGATATCCTTCGATTGAGAAGTCGGGGCCAAACTGCGTCATCGTGACGTCACGAAGCTGTTGCGCAGCTTGAAATCCGTTCGACGTGTTCTTCGTGCCCGTAGATCCGGCGATCTTCGGTGCGATGAACACACGCATCTTATCCACAATTCCTGCTGCGAGCGCGGCGGAATTTAGAGTCGCACCCGCTTCCAGCAATACGCTCAGGATTTCGCGGCGGCCTAGCTCTTCGATGATGGCGTTCAAATCGGGCTTGGCGCTGCGACCGCGCAAACGCACGATTTCGATTCCTGCGCGCAGCAGCGCCCGCGCTTTCGGAGAATTTTCTTTCGCACGCGTGAAGATCAGTACATCGTTGTCTACCGAGCGCACCAGCTTTGATCGCAATGGAATTCTTAAGCGCGAATCCGCCACCACGCGCAGCAGCTTGCGCCGCCTCGGAAGGCCGGAGCGATCGGTGAGCAGCGGATCGTCGGCGAGGACTGTGCCAATGCCGGTCAGCAGTGCGTCTGAGGCGTGGCGCATTCGCTGGACTTCGGCGCGGGATTCGGGTGAAGTGATCCAGCGTTCAGCGCGTGGCACGCGACCTTTGGAGCGGGGAAGCACGAGCTGGCCGTCGAGAGTGAGGGCGGATTTCAGGGTCACCAGCGGTTTCTTCGAGACGATCCAGCGCACAAAGGCTTCGTTCAGGCGGCGCGATTGGTCTTCGCGCAGTCCAACGGAGACTTCAATGCCTGCTACGCGAAGTTGCGTAAATCCACGCCCGGCTACGTCGGGATTGGGATCGGCCATCGCTGCTACTACTCGTTTGACGCCCGCTGCGATCAACGAATTCGTGCATGGTCCTGTGCGTCCCGTGGTGCAGCATGGCTCGAAATTGATGTATAGCGTGGCGCCTCGCCCCGCTTCTCCGGCATTTTCCAGCGCTACGATTTCCGCGTGTCGCTTACCCTCGTAAGTGTGGAATCCTTCTGCGATTATTTTGCCTTCGCGGACCAGTACGGCGCCGACCAATGGGTTGGGGCTGGTGAGCGCCAGGCCGCGTGCCGCAAGTTCCAGGGCGCGGTCCATGAAGATGGCGTCGGCGGCATCGGGTGTTGAAGGCTTATTCATATTTCAGTGGGCGGTCAGTAGGACAGACTTAAGTCTGTCCGCTTTTATGCCCGTGTCAGTACCAAGGCAAAGACAAAATCCAAACCAAAACCGCACAGACTGAAGTCTGTGCTACCTCAGTCGAACAGGGATTCTACGAATGTTTCGGCGTCGAAGGGCACCAGGTCTTCCATGGACTCGCCTGTGCCAACGTACTGCACTGGCAGGCCCAGTTCGCGCGTGATTGCCACTACGATTCCGCCCTTGGCTGTGCCGTCTAACTTTGTTAGAACGATTCCGGTGACTCCGGCGGTCGCGGTGAATTCGCGTGCCTGCGCGAGTCCATTCTGGCCCGTTGTCGCGTCCATCACCAGAAGGACTTCATGAGGCGCGCCGGGGATGACTTTTGTCGCTGTCCGCTTCATCTTGTCGAGCTCGGACATCAGGTTCGATTTGTTGTGAAGACGTCCCGCGGTGTCCACGATGACAACATCGGCATTCTTCCCGCGGGCGGAGGATAGCGCGTCGTAAACCACTGCCGCGGGGTCGCCGCCGGATTTCGTCTTGACGATTTCGGCTCCGGTTCGAGAGGCCCAAATGCCGAGTTGCTCGATTGCCGCCGCGCGAAAAGTGTCACCGGCGGCCAAAACGACGCTGCGGCCGTCCTGCCGCAGGCGATGCGCGAGCTTGCCGATCGTGGTGGTCTTTCCGGTGCCGTTCACGCCGACGACAAAAATTACGTGCGGGCGGGTTTCCTGCGCGGCGGAGCCGTTCGCTGGCAACTTACGCAAAACATGGAGCAGTTGATTTCGCAATTCCCCTTTCAAATCCGCGCTGCTATTGAGGGCGTGCCGGTCGAGTTTCTGCCGCACCGCTTCCAAAATTTGATGGGTCGTCCGGGGGCCGATGTCGGCGGCCAGCAAAGCATTTTCAAGCTTTGTCAGCAGCTCGGGGTCGATTTTTTTCTCGCCCGAGATTAGATCTTCGACTTTGGCAGCGATTTGCGTCCGTGTTTTCGAAACGGACTGCTTCAAGCGATCGAGCAGCGAGCCGGCCTGCTTTGGTTCGTCCTCTTTTTTCTTGCTGAAGATGGAGAACATTGGTGGATCGCGCCCTCGCGCGGCGAATCACACATTCTAGCAGAAGAAAACGAGGTAATACGTGGCGGTAATTAAGGTTCAACAGGGGAAAGAACTAAACTTCGACCAGAGCGGCAAGCAAGTGAATTTTTCCGGCGCGTACCGCCGCGTCGAGCGCGTTCACAACTGCCGGATCGAATTTCGTCCCAGCAAACGAATAGATTCGATTCATTGCGAATTCCAGGTCCATTGCCGATTGGTATGGGCGGTTCGTCGTCATGGCGTCAAGAGTATCCACCACGGCGATAATGCGAGCCATCATGGGGATCTCGTCCCCGCGCTTGCCGTGGGGATAACCGCCGCCGTCGATATGCTCGTGATGCCACTCGATTCCCGGCAGCATGTCCTTCAACTGCGCAACCGGACGCATGATGTTCGCGCCCTTTGAGGGATGCTGCTTCATCACTTCAAATTCTTCCGGAGTGAGTTTTCCCGGCTTTTTCAAAACCTGATCGTCCACGCCGATCTTGCCGACATCATGGAGCAACGCGGAGATGCGTAGTTTGTCCAGATCCTCCGCCGAAAGCCCGAGCTGCTGGCCTACGATCACGGAATACTTCGCGACTCGTCCGGAGTGACCTCGGGTGTAGGGGTCCTTTTCGTCGATGGCTGCCGCGAGCATGCGGATGGAGCCGAGGAACAGGTCGTGGTTCTGCGCGGCGGCCTGTTTCAGTTGCTCAACGAATTCTTCGATGTCGCCGGCCATGCTGTTGAATGTTTCGGCCAATTCGCTGATTTCCGCCGCGCCTTGTACCGGAGTGCGCTGGTGGAATTCTCCGCGGCTGATGGCGCGCGTGGAGGCCGCCAGAGCGCGGATCGGCGTACTAATCCCCACGGCGAACAGGTACCCGAGGATCAACGCGGCGAACGTGACCACGAGCACGAATTTGAGCGCTTGGGCATTCAACTCCGTAACACCCGCGTCTTCGCGAGCCTTATCCAAACCGCGCTGGGCGACCACGGCCCAGTTGAGGTCCGGAATCGTGCTGTAGGTGCCGACCATTTCGGACTTTTGCCCATCCTCCTGCAAGGTAAACCTGCGCAGCGTTTGCGTCGTGCGCAGGCCCTTCGGCAGTCCAGCGACTTGAGCGACCAGCGCCGAGCTACGCGCATCCGCGCCAGGTACGAATTGCCTCATGTTTGGATGAGCTACGATGTGCCCGTTGTGATCGACGACGAAGACCACGCGACCGCGCACGCTGGTTTCCTGAAGACGCCGCAGAATTCCATCCAGTGACACCACCGCCGCCAACATTCCTGAGAATTGATCGTTTACTTCCAGAGGGACAGCCATAACGAACGCAGGCCTGTTTTCGGGGCCAATTGCCAGCGGATCGCTGCGGAATACGAGAGACTGAGCGCACGTCGTGAACGCGCGCTGCAGTGCTTTGCTTACGAATGGGTCCTGATTTGCCTGGAAATTTCCTGCCCCCGTCCCCGTCGCATTCTTGCCCACTGCGGTCAGGTACAGAATGTTTGGATTGCTGGCGACAAAATTTTCAAGCACTCGCGTCAATTGCGGAGCGCGCTGGGCATCGTCCACCCTGTCAATCAAATCCGTTAAGGCCAGAATCTGCCGCTCGCTGATCAGTTGTTGATAGAGATTGGTGTCGAACAGCTGAATTTCTTCACCTACCGAGCGGGTCACTTCGGTTTGTTGGACGCTTTCGGTGTCTGTCAATTTCGCTTGGCTGAGCTGCAACACCTGCCGATGGTAGAGGGCCAAAGGAAGCACGCTGACAAGTAGCATTGCGCCCAGCACGATCCAAAGGATGCGCGGGCGATGGAATAAGGCCGACTTGAGGCGTTCTTGGCTCACTGTTGGGCGATTCCTAATATCTGATTTTACGGCTGGAATTGAGTGGATTGAAGGTCGGACTATAGGACTTGCTACCGATCAGCTACGGGGTAATATATCGCTGCGCCTCCTAAAGCTTGGAAAATAGGATGCCTAGCAGCTACTCCTGCCTTAATCGCCGGTCCATTAATTCACGTATGGCGTCCTGCGTTGCCCGCTCTGCCGTCAGTACCGCGAGGACCTGCCCGGTAATCGGCATTTCGACACCGGCGCGCCGGGCAAGCTCAAGAGTCGCCGCCGCGCTGCCAACACCTTCCGCTACCATTCGAGTTTTTCCGAGGATTTCTCCTAACTCACGGCCTTTGCCAAGCTCGATACCGACAGCACGGTTGCGGCTGAGCGCCCCGGTGGAAGTCAGGATCAGGTCTCCCACTCCGGCCAGGCCTGCTAGGGTGTCCCGTTTGCCACCAAGCGCCACTGCCAGCCTGGTCATTTCCGCGAGGCCGCGTGTTACCAGGGCGGCCACTGTATTGGTGCCGAGGCCTAAGCCTGTGCACACGCCTGCCGCGATGGCGATTACGTTCTTTACCGCTCCGGCGATCTCCGTGCCGATCACGTCGTCGTTGGTGTACAGCCTGAATGTTGGGCCGGAGAAATCTTCCTGGATTTCCGAAGCTAGCTGTGCGTCAGACGATGCGAGAACGACTGCCGTCGGATCGCCACGGGCGACTTCGAGGGCGAAGCTGGGGCCGGAAAGCACGGCGATGCGGGGCGGCGGATTCGTCGCAATTTCATCCGCGATGATTTCACTGATGCGGGCGTGGGTTGCGGGTTCGAAGCCTTTTGTTGCGCTGACAAATACTGTGCGGGGATCGAGATGCGGCACCATCGCGCGATACAATTCGCGCGCGTGGGCTGAGGGCATTACGCCCAGCACAATCTCTGCGCCGGCGAGCGCTTCAGAAAGCGAACCGGTTACTTCGATTTCCGCTGGCAATTTGAAGCCGGGCAAATACACTTCGTTGACGCGCTTTGTCCGCAAGACTTCCACGACGTCCGGACTGTGCGCCCACAAAGCGAGCTGGTGAGGCCGCGAAGATCGCGTCAGGGCAATGGCCAGCGCGGTGCCAAAACTGCCGCCGCCGATGATGGCAATTTTCTTCATGAATCTTTGCGACCCATTTCAAAGTGCGGCTCGGTGCCGTCCATAAGCCGCTCGATATTTTCGCGATGCTTCACGATCACTATAACGGCGGCGAGCAGCGTACACACCGATACGGCTACCGGCGGAGCATGGCCTGGCGCGTAGAGCACATACAGCAGCAGCGGAAGAGCCGCCGCAGCGGAAATCGATGCGAGCGAAACATATCGCCAGAAAAGAATAACCAGCGCGAAGACCGCGACCGCCCCGGCGACGGCCGTCCAGCAAATTGCTAGAAATACTCCGAGCGCTGTGGCCACGCCCTTGCCGCCGGAAAAATTCAGCCAGATTGGAAATACGTGGCCCAGAATCGCGGCTAGTCCCGCATAGACCATGATTCGAATATTGCCGCCGGAGAAATGTCCGGCGATCAGGACGGCGAAGAAGCCTTTTGCAGCGTCGAGCAGCAGGGTGGCAACGCCGACGGCCCAGCCATTGGTGCGCGCTACGTTGGTGGCTCCGATGTTGCCGCTGCCTATGCCGCGGATGTCTCGCCCGCTCTTCCCCCGCACCAGCAAATAGCCGAACGGAATCGAGCCGAGCAAATATCCCAGCAGGACCAATAGAAATAGAACCAAATCGCTTGCCGGCATCGCCTCGTTCACCGCGGATCTCCTGTGGCACAGCCGAATGTCGCCAGCCGAGTATATTCTGCTCCGCCCGGTTTCAGAACGCTTTGATAGAGGTGAAATTCTTTTGCAATGGCGCTGCCGAATTCAAAAGGCGTGGCGGCAGCGATTGCATTTAGCAACGTGTCCAATTTCGGTGTCCCGCGCATGGGTTTAAAACGTGCGAGCGTCAGGTGTGGGGCGAATGTTTTTTGCTCGCGCGCTATGCCGAGCGGTTCAAGCGATGCATCCACGGCTTCGGCGAGTGCAGCCAGTTCCGGGCAGGCTTCGATCCCTGCCCAAAACACGATGGGGCGTTTTTTATTTGGAAAAAATCCCACGTTTCGGAAATTGATTTCGATTGGATTGTGAAAGGGAATTTGCGCGAACGATGCCGTGATCGTTGCGATTTTTTCCGGGGGAACTTCGCCGATGAATTTCAAGGTTACGTGCAAGCCTTCCAGTCGCGCCCAGCGCGCGGTATCGGTGGAACGGCGCAATTTCGCGACAAATCCGGCGATGGCCGTCTGCACGGATTCGGGCACAGTAAGGGCCACGAATACTCGCACTCGGTTAGCCTACATTTCTCAAGAATTTTTCCCAGATCGAACGCATGATCGATTAAAGCCGATGGATCTTCGCGTTGCTGTAGGGGCACGGCAATGCCGTGCCTCTACGGGGCGACCCTGATTAACCCTTCGCGCCAGGCTTCGGCTGCGGCGCATATAGAAAATACCGGCGCACCAGATCGAGCGCGGTTTGCGAGGCCTGCCAGCGGATGCGGTCGCGTTCGCCGGGATAGCTCGTGCCGCGTTCCTTGCTGCCGTCGGCGTCTGCGATGGCAACATGGACCGTGCCCACGGGCTTTTCGGGAGTGCCGCCATTCGGTCCGGCGATTCCCGTGATTCCTACGCCTAGCGTGGCGCCGGTGCGGCGGCGAATTCCGTCGGCGAGCGCGATTGCAACTTCCGAACTAACTGCGCCTTTCGATTCGATAATCTCTGCCGGGACATCCACCCAGGCGGACTTTAGCGCATTGCTGTAAGAAACTACGCCGCCTAGAAAATACGCGGAGCTGCCGGAAATCCGCGTGAGCCGCTCGGCGAGAAGTCCGCCCGTGCAGCTTTCCGCTGTGGCAATCGTCGCATGATGCATCGTCAGTTCACGGGCCACGACCTCTTCCATGGATTCTCCCGCAGTCGTGAAGACCGCTTCGCCCAGCGCGAGGACGATGCTTTCCTGAATCTGCTGGAGAAGCTTCTCAGCTGCCGGAGAGTCGGTAGTCCAGGTTCGCAGGTGAATCTGAATTTCACCTGGTGCGGCTAGGATCGTCGTCTGCACATCGCTGTGTCGCGTATAAATCGGCGCAATGCGCTGGTCGACGCCGGACTCTCCCATTCCCGCCACGCGCAGTTCGCGCGCAATCAGGCGCACGCCTGTCGAGAGACGGGCCAGTCGCGATTCCACCTGATCGCTGAACATGCCTTTCAGTTCATGCGGAGGACCGGGGAGCAGAACTACGATCCGCCCGCGCGCTTCCAGCCAAAGTCCCGGCGCGGTGCCGCGCGCGTTTGCAAGAACTGTCGCGCCCTCCGGCACCATTGCCTGCCGGGCATTTTTTTCAGACATCGCCCGGCCAATTTTGCGGAAGCGCGCTTCGATCATGCTCATCACGACAGGGTCATGTGAAAGCTTGCGACCCAGTAGGTCGGCCACAGCCTCTCGCGTGCGATCGTCCTCGGTCGGACCCAGGCCGCCGCTGGCGACGATCAGTTCGACGCGATCCATCGCGCCTGCGAACGCGTCGCGCAGCGAGGAAAATTCATCGCTGGCTATCGTCTTGCGCGTGACTTCGATTCCAAGGCGATTGAGTCGCGCGGTGAGGAACAGGGAATTGGTGTCCACCCTGTCCGGCGTGAGCAGTTCCGATCCGACTGCGATGATTTCAGCTTTCAAAATCTGCCATCCTTGAAAATCCTGATCGATGCTCGTTCTGATCGGCGATTTTCGCATATTGAGCAAATTCGTCGCCGGGACCTGACAGAAAATCAGAGCAAAAGGTATTAAGATCGAATGCTAAATCGCGAAAGGCTTCCAGTGGATCGTCGGAGAAGCCGGGATACTTGTTTCCACCGCGTGCCCCTAGAATTGAATGCATATACGCTTCATGGCTAATAGATAGGGCACCCATATGGTAAGTCACGAGTCCCAGGGAAAAACGAAAATGGATTTCCACATGTCGGCCCGTTTTTCCGTACATGCCACTTGAATAGGGTCCGCCACTGCTATGCCCACCTTTCAATTCCTTGAACGCAAAACCGTGGGGCAATAAGACTGGGTCCAGAATCTTTCGGCCACTTTCCAGAATCTCGTGAGGTGTCATGGGTAGATTAGCGCGGCAGCGGCAGTCCTTCGACATCCCAATCGAGGCTGAACAGAGCACCGTTGGTGGCGAGGATTGCGCGATTTCCCGGCAACAGCGCCAGTCCTACCAGGCCGCTGCCGCCGAGAACCAATTCCGCTGCGCCATCCTGAGATATCCGCACGATGCCGCGGCGTCCTGCATACGATGCAGTGACGTACAGATTTCCCCGGCGATCGAATGCCAGCCCCTGCGGCCTGCCGAGTCCGCGAAAGAAAGTGCTGGCCTCGCCTTTCTGGTTGATGCGAAAGACGCGGTCGAAACTCGAAGTGGTCGGCCCGGTGACGAATAATTCGCCGGTGGGGCTGAACGCCAGGTGATAGGCCGAAACGGAAGGTTCGAGCGTCGCGAACACGAAAATTTCGCGCGCAGGGTTGATCTTGAAAATCGTGCCGCTGCGGTCGCCGACGAATAGGTTTCCGATTGTATCGAATGCGATTCCGGTCGCGGTGCCCATGCCTTCGATCCACTGCTGCGAGCGGCCGTCGGGAGAAACGCGATGGATAGTGCCGTCGTTGCGGCAGGAAACGTACAGGTATCCTTCGCGATCCAGCGCAAGGCCTGTGGGATTCATCAACTCGGTGACGAAAGGCTTCACCGTGTAGTTGGGCGTGATTTTATACAGAGAGACCGGGACCTGCTGTCCGCGCTGTCCGCTGTAGGTGACGTAAATGTTGCCTTCGATGTCCACCGCGGGATTGGCGACGGGGTGAAGATTGTCGGCGATCTGCACGCCCAGATGAAACGCGAACGGCAGGCTCTGCGCTCGCGAAGTTTCCACGCTGACGATGCTGCCCACGGCGCTTTCCGGCACTCGCGCAATCAGATGATTTTGCGACGAGATGAGCAGGCTTCCCTCAGTGTCGCCAAAGCGCACGACCGGGCGCGTGTTAGGGCGCGGGACGAAGCCGCTTCCGTAAATGGTTACGTCGCCGCCCGGGATGGCTGCGGGCGGCTGGATGCGATCGATGCGTGGTATGCCGTTGGTTTCCAAATTCGCTTCTCAAATTATTTAAAGGCCGGCAGCGCGGGCGATCCACAATCCCAACGCTGCGAAAATTCCCGCGATCCAATCGTCGGCCATGATTCCCCAGCCGCCGGGGAGGGATTCGGCTTGCCTTGCGGGGAATGGCTTCCAAATATCGAATACACGAAAAAGTATAAAGCCCAGCAATAAATATTTCCAGTTGAGCGGGCTGAGTGAAAATAAATAGGTCAGGTGCTGGCCTGAGACTTCGTCGATCACGACGAACTGCGGGTCTTCTTTTTGGGCATATTCCGCTGCGCGGGATGCGGCCCACACACCTACGAGCGCAATCGCGATGGTGATTGGAAGGCCTGTCCTGGCGGCCCACATTATTTGGTCGCGCAGTGGAACGGCACCGCCTGTCATCGGATTCAGCGGGAAAAAGAACTTGGTTAGCGCGTAAACCAAGATTCCGGCTAGCGAACCCCAGGTGCCCGGCGCTTTCGGCAAATAGCCTAGGCCGAACGCTGTTGCGATGGCTAGCGAGATGCGCGGCTTGTTCGCGGGGCTACTCGTTGTCTTCGTCTCGCTGGGGGTGGGTTGGCTCATTGCCTTCGATCTCTTCCAATTCCGATTCGTCCATCATGGGGGCGGCTACTTTGTATTTTTCCATGGCCCAGTTGCCGAGGTCGTGTTCGCGGCAGCGTGTGCTGCAGAAGGGGAACTCTGTGTCTGTTTCGGAGTCGGTGGGGGTTTTGCAGATGGGGCATTTTAATTTCATGCGTTTGAGTAGAACAGGCTTTTTACCCTGAACGAAAGTGAAGGGCGGCCTGTTTTCTTTTGTCTTGTGAATTAGATAAAGTCAAAATCAAGATCAAAATCAAACCAAAACCGAACAGACTGCCCTTCACTTCGTTCAGGGTGAAAAGTCTGTTCTACTAAGACAGTATCCTTAACGCTGCGCCTGTGGAGACTCGGTGCATTGGTCCGGTTTCTACGGTGCGCGCGCTTTTTGCACTTGGGGCGTCCAGAATTTCTACTACTCGGCCTATTACGTCGTATTCGTGCGTTTCGGTGATTTCTACGGTCACTACGTCGCTGGACTGTGCGCTTAGGTCTGTTCCTGGGACTTGGAGATCGTTCAGGTATAGCCTGCCGTCGATCTCGGGGGCCATGCCTTCCAGGCGCGCTTCCCAGACTAGTGGCGTGTCCTTGGAGGGGCCTTCGACTAGTGCCGTCGCGCGAGTGCCGCGCAAACTACGCAGCTTGCGCGCTGATATTTTCTGCTGAATTTCCATCAGGCGATTTTGCCGGTGTTTGATTGTGTCTTCGTCCACTTTTTCGTCGAGCGCGAAGCTTGATGCGTTATCGACGTCCGAGTAGGGGAATACGCCCATCCAGTCAAACTCCGCGGCTTTTACGAAGTCGCACAATTTATTGAAATCCGATTCGGTTTCGCCGGGGAATCCGACGATGAAAGAGGTTCGCAGGGCTACGCCGGGTATCGTTGCGCGGATACGGCCGAGCAGTTGCAGGAAAGCGTCGCCGTTCGAGCCGCGCTTCATACGCGCCAGGACGTTGCGGCTTGCATGTTGCAGGGGCATGTCCATGTACTTCGCGAGGCGCGGGTGCGCGGCGATGGTGTCTAGGAGGCGCTGCGTGACGCGGTTCGGATAGCAGTAGAGGAACCGCACCCATTGTAGGCCATCGACTCCTGCAAGGCGTTCCATCAGCACGGCTAGGCCGTCGCGCAACCCCAGGTCTTCGCCGTAGGATGTGGTGTCCTGCCCGATTAATGTCACTTCGCGGACTCCTGCCGAAGCCAGGCTTTCCGCTTCGCGTACTACGGATTCAAATCTGCGGCTGCGGAATTTTCCGCGCAACTGCGGGATGATGCAGAACGTGCAGGGATGATCGCAGCCCTCGGCGATTTTGATATACGCGGCGTGCTTCGGCGTTGAAAGAATCCGGGGCGTCAGATCGTGATACAGGTACGAGGGCAGGACTGCTGCGGCGGCTGCGTCCGATGACAACTGGCCTTCGACGGCCGCTAGAATATTTTCGATTTCGCCGGTGCCGACGACCGCGTCCACTTCGGGAATTTGTTCGAGGATTTGTTGCCGGTAGCGCTCCACCAGGCATCCGGCTACGATTAATTTTTTAGCCGCGCCGAATTTTTTGTATTCGGCCATTTCCAGAATCGTATCGATCGATTCCTTTTGCGCGGGCGCGATGAAGCTGCATGTGTTGACGACGAGGACGTCGGCTTCTTCGGCGCGCGGGGTGAATTCATAGCCGTTGTGCGCCAAAACGCCCATCATCACCTCGCTGTCGACAAGGTTCTTCGGGCATCCCAGGCTGATGAATCCTGCTTTTGGCATAGTGGTCGGCCCCACGGTTGGAAAGGGGCAAATCATTCTAGCATGGCGTGGGGTTGGGTGTTCGAACCCTCGATTAGCCGTAGTGGCCTAGTCTAAAGAAATGCGTTCGATGAGAAGTGCTGCTGCGACTTCGGAGTCTAACCTGGGAACGCCAATCTCCCGATTGGCGACGGTAGCGAAACACAAAACGCCAATCGGGAGATTGGCGCTCCCAGGTTACACCTTCCGTGAACCGGAGTCGAAATTGAATTGGGACACTACCCGTTCAGTGGCTGCGGAGGAAGGCCTGAACGCGTGTTTGAATCAGGGTGAGAAGCGAAGAGGCCTGGCGAGGGTCCGTCGTCTGGCCGCCGAACCGTGCTGCCTGGTACATGGTCGTAAGTTCGAGCACGGGTTCGGCGAGATTTCCGTCCGGCATCGATGTTGCGAATTCCAGGGGCGTTTGTCCGGGGGCCTTGCGGATTCCATTGCGGGCGAGCGCGCGCAGCATTTCGTTGTACTGGATCGTTGCGCGGTGCGGCGTCATTGCGGCGGTCGAAGATATGCGCAGATGCCACAGAACCGATAGTCGCTCTCTGACGCTTGGCTGAAGGACTACGATTAAGATCAGAAGTGCAGCCGTGATTGTAAACGCGACTGGAAAAAACGCCGCTGTCTGCATGGCGCGGGCCTGCAGGAGCTCCAGACGGTTGGTGGCCGAGCGCCGCCATTCCGCGAATGTCTTGCGGGACCATTCGGTCCAGTCCTGGGACACGTGGCGCAGGTTTTGCGCCAGCGTCATCTGGTGGACGAAGTCGTAGTTGATGATCCATTCGCTCCACTGGAGCTGGAACCAGTCCCAATAACGCGCGATTTGCGCGAACATTCCCGGCGGCGCATCGCTTCCCGGCGGCGTTGGATCGAACGTCATCCACCCATTGCCCGGAAAGAACACTTCAACCCAGCTGTGGGCGTCGCTGGCGCGAATGATGAAATCGCCGCCAACGTCGTTGTACTCGCCGGTAAGAAATCCATTGACCAGGCGAGCGGGGATGCCGATCGACCTGAGCATGACCGTCAAGGCCGAAGCGAAATATTCGCAGTGCCCTGCGCGCTTCTCGAACAGAAAGTAGGCCAGAGGGTCGGCAGGGGGAGAGCCACTCAGATCGAGTGTGTAGCCGTAGTGCGAACGCAAATAGCTCTCGATAGCGCGCGCCTTGTCATACGGTGTTTCGGAGTGCTCCGTGATCTGCTTTGCCAGCGCGGGAATGCGCGGGTCCAGCTTAGGCAATTGCAAATACGTTTCGCGCATGGATGCCGGATAATCCTCGCCGGCCTGGCGCAGGGCAGTCGCAGGCGGGGTCGGCAAAATCGATCGCGCCTCATAGCGCATCCGTGAAAAATTGTGGTACGGATTAAAAACAGAGCCCGAGGCGTCCTCCAAAAGGTAGGACCGCCGGAGGTTCATTGCACCGGTGGTGTTATCGTTGCTGAACTGTCCGCGCACGGTATCCGCTTGATTCACAAAAAACAGAGCGGTACTCGCGATCGGTTCCAGCAGCACGGTGTATTGGATCGGACGGCCCACCATTCGATGGCCGGCTTCGCCGGCGTCCAGACGAAACCAGCCTTCCGAGCCCGGAGTAAGCGTACTCGGCTCGCGCGGATCGTTGTACCAGCGCCTGCCATCGAACGAAGTCAGAGCGATGCCGCGCCAGTGCACGCCGCTGGCTGCTTCGGGGCCGCCATCGACGTTGATGCGCATGACGACTACGCTGCTCTTCTTGATTTCGCCGATTTGGCCAAGCTCTACATCGTCGCTGAAGCCGGAAATCAGGGTGGGCTGTAAATTGAGCCCGGACATATACCCACCGGTGAATCGCGGAAGGAGCATAAAAATCACTGCGCCGACGGCGATCGATCCGAAGGCGATGCCTGCGGATGTAATTCCCAGCGCATTGTGCAGGCGGTGGGCGGCGCGCGTGCCGTTCTGGATCGGCTGGACGACTGCGCCCTGAGCGCTGCGCCACATTTCCAGTCCTACGAAGGTAGACACGGCCAGTCCCAGGAACACAAAGAAGAAGACGATGAAGCCGGTGTCCACCGTCAGGATCGCCGAGGCCAGCATCGTGGCAAACGCCATTAACGTGAGAAACAGATAGTCGCGAGTGGTCGAAGCGCTGTAGAGGCGCACCAGGATTGCGAATAGCATCAGGTGAACGGTCGCCAGCAGCGCGGCGTAAAGCCCGGGATTTTGGGCGTCGGCGGAAAAGGCGCGCGAGACGATCCACAGGTCGAACGGAAAATAGATGAAATAGGCGACTGTGATCCAGCTTCCCACGCGGTTGGAAATCTCCGGACCCTTCCCGCGCCACCAGCGATAGCCCTTGAACAGCACCGCGGCGGGGGGCAACAGGACTGAAACCATGTCCAGTTTTCCGGTCGAACTGAGCGTGAGCACGCCGGTCAGCAACAGGAAATAAAGGGAGATCTCGAAATGACGCCGGAGCGCGGAGATGTCTCCGGAGAGATTCGACTGGGGAATGGGGGGCGCGGTAGCCATGATGCGAACTTTAAGTTTAACATCCGGTCTGCGGCCCTGCCGACCGTGGGACCTATCAGGTAATGCGTTACAGGCCGCGAGAGCGCGGGATCTCCTTGATCTGGAGAAGTGCATGCTCGTGGGGTGGTGGGGTCCCAATTTAAGCTTCGGTTTGGCTGTAAGGGGGTGAACCCTGGGAACGCCAATCTCCCGATTGGCGTCTGAAACCACACATTAAACGCCAATCGGGAGATTGGCGTTCCCAGGTAAGACCCCGAAGTTGCACGTTGTTTCCGAGGCGCGAGAGGCGTACGATGCGCGAGGCAAATCCCATGACGGAGGATCACGATGATCGAGAAGATGATCGAGAATAAGTTTGGACGGCGCACATTTCTTCAAGGGGCCACGCTCGCAGTATTGGGCGCGTCGGGCATAATTTCCGCTGAGGCCGCTCAAATGGCCGGAGCGGTGCCGAATTCCGCAGGGACCGAGGCGCCAAAGCTCAAAGCTCCCGATGGCGCTTGCGACTGCCACCAGCATATTTACGATGCCGAATTGTTTCCGCCCAAGGGAAAGGGAATGGTGGCCAACGCGCGCGTGGATGAATACCGCCTGTTGCAGAAGCGGCTGGGCATAACGCGAAACATTGTTTGCACGCCCGGCCCCTACGGCACCGACAACAGCATCAGCCTGGATGCCATTGCCAAATTCGGCAAAAACGCCCGGGGCGTCGCCGTTGTCGATACCAGCGTCACCGACGAAGAGCTCCGCAAGTTGGATCGCGGCGGCATTCGCGGCATCCGGTTCACCAACCCCGGGCCGAAGGCGGTCACGACGGTTGAAATGATCGAGCCGCTGTCCAAGCGCATCCATGAATTCGGGTGGCATGTCGACGTCAGCATGAGTGCCGAGGATATCGCGGCAAACGAGGATTTGTGGAAGCGCCTGCCCACGCCCGTCAACTTCGATCACTTCGCGCATGTCCCGCAGCCGGCCGGCCCAAACGATCCGTCCTTTAAGGTGCTGCGCAGAATGCTCGATGGGGGCAAGACTTGGATCAAGCTCTCGGTTACGTCCGATACGTCTGGCAAAGATGCCATCAAGTCATACGACGTACTGACCCCGCTCGCGCAGGCTTATTTAAAAGCTGCGCCGGAACGAATGGTGTGGGGCACCAACTGGCCGCACCCGGGCGTTACCGAGAAACCGGATGACGCGGTGATCTTTGATTTGCTTAGCCAATGGGCGCCGAATGCTGCCACGCGACATCGGTTGCTTGTCGATAACGCGGCAATTCTGTATGGATTTTCGAAATCTGCATAGATGGGCTACAAGCCATCTCATAAATGCTTGGCGACGTGAAAACAAAAATCAAGATCAACTTCTTGAGGCGCTGAAAGCGCCGCCGGAAACCAGCCCAGGGCAACGCCCTGGGTGTCAGAATGAATCGATTGGGGTGCGCCCTGAAAGGGCGCAAGGAGTCCTTCCGCCCTTTCAGGGCGGCCGATTAAATCGGGGGACTAAACCCGGGGCGTTGCCCCGGGCTGATATCCTCCGCGCCGTTGGCGCGACACAGTGGCTCAGTTTCTTGCTGGGGAAAAAACTACAAAGTGGTTTACGAGATAGCTTGTAGTAGAGCTTCAACGCTTCTGATACGGGTGGAAGATGTAGTCCTTCGCCTTCACGGCCACATGGCACATGTGTCCGCAGTCTGAGAGGCTGGTGGGATCGGCCGTGAACTTGTCCGATGCGGCTTCGTAATTGAATACCGCGTATCCCCATCCCCCGGTTTTCGGAAATCTCTTGCTATCCTTTTCGATGACAAATGCCTGGGTAAATACGTCTGGCACATCGACGACGAAGGGGGCCTCTGTGCTCTTCTTTGGCTTCCACTGGAGTTTCACTATCTTGGAGCCCTCTGGGAAAGGCTGACCGTTGCCCGGCACACCCGCCTTGTACGCCGCGATCATGACCGGATTGGCGACGATCACCTTAAGTACTTCGTCGGTCCGGGCGGAAGAGACCACCGACCAGTCCTCATGTCCCTTGAAGTCGGAGAACGCGATTCCGCTCGGTGATTTCAGCGAGTACTTCTCCTGCGCGTAAACGGCTGTGACGCCGAGGACGAAGAGTACTGACGTCGCTATCGCAATTGTGAGTTTGCTTTTTCGGTTCATGGCAGCGCATTTTTTATGCAGGATTTCCATTTTGCCTCCTGGATTCGGCAGCATATCACAGCCCTAATTCCGGATTGCACTTGATAAGTCGGCCCCTCGTCATGTGGGAACCAGTCGCGGAGAAGACCGCAGAACCTGTACCGTGGTATACAGGCATGGCGCGGAGACAAGAAATACGAGCTGCCCCTTAGATGAGATACGCCAATACTAAAGCAAGAAAATGCCCCAATTGCGGAGTAGCCTTGACCGCCAGGGATATTCAAGCGGCAGGACCATTCCCATGCCCATCGTGTAAGCTATTGCTTACAACTTCCGAATACTACCCACTCATTACCTTACTGGCGACCCTTTCGTTCGCTGCACTCGTGTTCATTGGGTTAGGCTTTCGCGGCGTTAGCCTCGTCCATGCTTTGATCCTCGCTTTTGTTCCTGTTCTGTTTCTCTCGGCGAATTTTGTTAAGTTCTTAATTCTGCCCAAGATTGAGCCTTATAGCACAATGCTGAATTTGCGCGACTGATGGCGGCTAGGCAAGTCCCATGAAGTCGTGCCGGTTCAACCTGTCGTTGCAACACCTTTTAACCGGTTGCTCTGACAATACTTACTGTCGAGCATCGATCTATACGGCAGGCCTCAATCAGAAACTAAACAGAGCTTTGTTTTGTTTGAATTTACGTCTGTAAATCAAATCAGCCCGGTAGACTCCTAAAGGAAGACTTTGAGCAAGTGTTGCGTCGACCCATTGAGACCACCCGGCTTCTCGGAAATTGGCCCACTGCCAATCTGCCAGAGGTCGCCAGTTTTTGGCAATCTCTTTCGAAGCGGCCGAGCAAATGGGATTTGTGGGTCGCGGCTTCAGCCGCGACATACAGGCGCGAGTAGAACGGGGCTCTAGCCCCTGCCCCCAATGTCACTCTAAGACGCGCACGTGTGCGATGGCTACCCTTGCGATTTTTCGTGTGGCGTTTGAAATCGCCAGACGCCCGAAATTCAGCAGTGCGGGCGTTTGCGCCCCGTCAATCGTGGGTAGACGCTCGACGCGAATCAGAAAGGGCAGCAGGCGGATATCGCGGAATGTTACTGCATGGCGCGCGGACTTGAGTGGCGTCATTTGTCCGGGCTTGATTTTAACTCCCAATTTGTCTTGCAGATGTTTCGCCAGAAGCGACTGTTTCTCATCCGTCGATTCGACGGCAGGGAACTGCCACATGTGCGAGAAAAGCGCTCCCTCGTTGTCACGATGCCTTACCAGCAACGTCCGCCCTTTTGGGTCGATCAACACTGCTGCGGCGATTGTGACTTGCACCGTCGCGCGCTTCTTCCTTGCCTCAGGCAGTTGCTCGGCAATTCCCAGTTTCCGTGCGCGGCACCATGGTGCTACGGGACACTCTCCGCACTTTGGCGATTTTGGTGTGCAGACTGTCGCGCCCAGCTCCATCATGGCCTGATTCCAATCGCCGGGGGATTTTTGCGCGAGCAAATCCTGTGCGGTGGTTTCCAGATTTTGCCACGTCGAGGGTGCGCGGAGATCGCCGCGCAAAGCGCCCAGTCGCGCAAGCACGCGCGCCACGTTTCCGTCGAGGACTGCCAGCGGCTTGTCGTAGGCGATGCTTAAGACGGCGGCTGCCGTATAGCGTCCGATGCCGGGTAATGCCAGCGCGGCTTCATGCTCATTCGGGAAATTCCCGCCGTGTCCGGCGACAATTTCGTTTGCTGCGCGATGCAGATTTCTTGCCCGGCTGTAGTAGCCGAGGCCTGCCCAATGGCTGAGCACGGCTTCGGCTCGTGAGCGGGCCAGGGATTGTATATCCGGGAATCGTGCCAAGAAATTTTCGTAGTAGGGGATTACTGCTGCTACGCGTGTTTGCTGGAGCATGATTTCTGAGAGCCAGATGCGGTAGGGGTCCTTCGTTTTTCGCCATGGAAGATCGCGTTTGTGCTCGACGAACCATGTGAGCAGGCTGCACCTGAACTTCTTAAGGCTGGGACCGGTCAGTGCGGGGATGGTCACTGCTTACTATTGTCGCATAGTGGTGTGGGGGGGTAGTGGCGTACGCTTTAGCGTGCATGGTTTTGGTTTTGATTTGGGTTGTGGCTGGCGCCTAACCAAAAGCACACACACTGAAGTGTGTGCTACAGAGCTGGCAAAAACAGGATGAACGAGGAATTCCAGAGTTGCGTGGGGATCGATCCGCGCGGCTGGCTGGTTAGGACGATCTTGAAAATGTCGGGGGCGTCGGACAGGGAATCGATAAAGCTGCGGCCCGGTTTCGGATTGAGCGGCTCGACGCGCGCAAGGCTTCGCAGCACTTCGTAGATGACTTCGCCGGCGGCCGCTCGCGGCGTTTCGTAATCGGCGCAGCGAAACTCGAGAACGGAATTCATTTCGTAAAAATGCCACGCCAGCCCCGCGCAAATTTTTACGGCGCGCTCGAATCGTTCGTTCGACGCGGGCGTGTTTTCCTCGCCGGCGGCTATGTAGGGATCGAATGCCAGCATCACGCGGCGTTCGTCCTCTCGCGCATACTCGCGCACCTGCAACAGTCCAGTTCTCGCCGAGGCCTTCCAGTCCACGTGGCGCGCGCTGTCGTTGAATTGATAGTCGCGAATCGAGTAGAGGTCGTTGCCGCGCCCGCGCTGGTAGCTTTCCAGTTCTCCGGTTACGAGCGGCAAAATTTCAAAAAATTCCCCGGTTGGCTCGACCGTGGGATAGACCAAAGCTTCGATTCCCGAATTAATGCGGCGCGTCTTCTGAAGAAATCCGAACGGGAATTTTGTGCGCAGACCCAGCACATCCTGGCGGTAGACTCCGCGAGCAGGAAATGTCAGCTCAACGCTCTGGCGGGCGGTCTGCTGATGCGGTATGTGCGGGAAATATACGGGACGCGTAAGAATGTTGGGAATTGTGACTGCAACGGCCTGCTTTTTCGGCCTCGGCCTTTCTTCACTGACCAGCAAGACCGAAAAGGACGGCATCGTCTGCTTTGTATTTTGCAATTCGGCGATGGCCATGATGGGCCGGCCGGCGAAGATGTGTTCGGGTAATTCGAGCCGGACGTCAACGCCGCTCAGTGCCAGTCGTGAGAGCAGTCCTGAAATCAGAATGCCTGCGAGCAGGCATCCTAATACCATAAAGAGCAGGTTATTTCCGGTATTCAGCGCAGCCAACGCTACGATCAAGACGCCGCCGATGTACACCATCCCCTCGCGCGTCAGTTTGTAGTCGATCTGGTAGGCCAGCCAGCGCAAAGGCGTGCGCCGCGCAAGGACCGGCACAATCGTTAGCGCCACCCAACCGGCCAGGCCCAGCGCCGTCATCGCCGAGACGGCTGCTACGACGAGGTGTCCGCCATTGGCCGCCGCGCCGGAATACAACGCCAGAAGCAGAGCGGCTGCCAGTGCGACCATGGCCACGAAAAAACTGCGCCAACTGGGCCGATCGAGGCCGTGCCAGCGGCTATTTTGGGACTTTTCACGCCGAGCGAATGCCCGTCGTTCCTGGGCTTCGGAGTTCATCAGAGGGGAACGCGCGTGGTTTCGACGATTTCCTGCAGAATCGATTCCACCTGCGCCGCCTTTTTCTGCGTGGTGGCGTAGCGCGTGTTGACCACAACCCGGTGCGCGAAGACCGGCACGATGAGCTTCTTGAAATCGTCCGGCGTGCAGTAATCGCGGCCTTCGAGGAATGCGCGCGCCTGCGCCGCTCTTTGGAGCATCAGCAGTCCACGCGGGCTAACGCCGAGTGTAAGCTGCTCGGTCTGCCGCGTGCGCTCGACGATATCGATGGCGTATTCGCGCAAGCTATCGTCCACGCGGACCATCTCCACCGCCCGCTGCATCATTTCCACGTCGGCGGCTTCCATGACGGCGGTGATTTCCGCTGCCGCGTCGCGCCCGCCGGTGTGCTGCTGCATGATTTCGCGCTCGCTTTCGCGCGAAGGGTAGCCCATGCCGGTGCGCAGAAGGAACCGGTCAAGCTGCGATTCCGGAAGCGGGTATGTGCCGTGGTGCTCGATGGGGTTCTGTGTAGCGAGCACCATGAACGGCCTCGGCAGCTTGTGCGTGAAGTTGTCCACGGTAACTTGCGCTTCGTTCATTGCCTCCAGAAGTGCCGATTGCGTCTTTGGCGTCGTGCGGTTGATTTCGTCCGCGAGCACAACATTGGCGAAGATCGGGCCCGCCTTGAATTCAAAGCGCTGCTCGATCTGGTTGAAGATGCTGGTGCCCACCACGTCCGAAGGCAGCATGTCCGAGGTGAACTGGATGCGTTGGAACGAGCAATGGAACGAGTTCGCCAAAGCCTGCGCGAGGGTCGTCTTGCCCACGCCGGGCACGTCTTCGATCAGCAGGTGGCCTCGGGCAAGCAAGGCGATAATGGCGAGACGGATCACCTCGTCTTTTCCGCGAATTACACGCGAAATCGAGCTTTGCAATTGAGCGATCTGAAGGGCGGTGGCTGTGGTCATCGGTTGAAAATCCCTATGGCTTCTGTTACAAACTACGGGTGCGGGCTCCACTTGGAGCCTGCCTTTATGAAATGCGGTGTCCGCTTGGAGCCTGCTATTATAAAGAGCGGGTTAACCAAGCCTGCTGGAATCAAAAGAACAAAGCCAGTTCATGGGCGATTAGCTCAGTGGTTAGAGCGCTCGCCTCACACGCGAGAGGTCCAAGGTTCAAGTCCTTGATCGCCCACCATGAACCGATTCTCCCACCTTTCCTCAGGCATTGGAAAACATTGCCTTCGCGACTGTGCTCAAAAAGTGGTCACTACGGTGTTTTCTGTGACAAAATAAAGGCGTTACCCCAAGCCCGAAAGACATAATTCCCGCATCGAAGTTAAAGGAGGCTCTACATGCGAACACTACTTCGTAATCTCAGTTATGGTTTGCTCGTTCTGGCTGTGGCTTCACCATTAATTCTAACAAGCTGCGCGGCGCGCGTTGAGACCGGTTACCGCGTTCACGACGCCTACTACAACGATGACCACGTATGGGACAACAACGAGGTGGTCTTCTATTCGCGGTGGGAAGGTGAAACGCACCGCGATCATAAGGATTTTCGGAAACGCTCTGCCGACGAGCAGAAGGAATATTACACCTGGCGCCACGACAAGCATTAGTTGGTGCGTAGATCGGGTCTGCGGAGCCGAGGCCACCGGATTCCAGAGATAAATTCCATTGCCGCTGTGGTAGTCTTGCGTTTTGCCAAAGGAACCCCCGGTGGCCACGACTCTCCGATTTCTCCAATTCTTCTCACTAGGCGCATGGGTAGGCAGCATCCTGTTTTTTATCGTCTTCACGCAGGGAATATTTCCAGTCATCAATAACAACGACTTGACCGGAGCGCTGGTAGGCTATGCGCTCGGCAGGTTGCACGTCTTTGGAATCGTGATGGGCGTCGTGTATTTGCTGTCCACCGCAGCTGCGGAAAAATCGGCGGGAGCCCTCGTGCATCCCGCGCCGCTGCTAGTCTTTTTCATGATTGTCTGCACCATGCTCTCGCAATACGGGGTGATCACGAAAATGGACCTTTTGAAAGTCCAGATGGGTTCGGTAAGCGCAACCCCTGCCGACAATCCGCTGCGGGTAGCGTTCGATCGCCTGCACCAGTATTCCGTGCGACTGGAAAGCGCTGTCCTACTCTCCGGCCTGGTCGCCCTATTTCTGACTGCAAGGCGGAAATAGGGCGATTTTAAGTAGCACAGAATTCATTCGGTGCGGTTATGGTTTTCGTCGGGTCAAAAAAATCGCGCAGCCCGACAGTAAGCAAATTTATTGTACCTACGGGCATCGGAGAGATAGAATATCGCCCCAGGCCAGAGTTTCGAATCGAGCATTGTAGATTTGCAAATATAGGCGTAGCGTTCCGATGAAACGCTACCGGTGAACAATCGCCAGTGTCCAAGCCAATATTCGAGTCACTCTCGCCGAAAAATATTGCGTTATTTTCCTTTCTAACGATCTGTTTTTGCGCCTGTACAAGGCTGGGTTTGCGGGTGCGATTTGATCAACTGCATCCAACGCCTGTTTGGCTTCCCGCAGGCTGCTCTATTGCAGCGTTTATTCTTTTCGGGTATCGCGTGTGGCCTGCCGTATTGGTCGGGTCTTTTCTCGGGCACGTGACCGCGTTAGGGGTAGTAAGAGCGTCCTTCCTGGCCCCGATCGGCATTTCACTGGAAGGACTCATGGGAGTTTACCTTTTCTATAGATTCGCTCATGGTGTCAAGGCATTTGATACGGCGAAAGGCGTCCTTCGGTTTGTGGTATTCACCTGTATTTGCCCTCCTTCCATCGATGCTGCCTTCACATTTAACTTAAACTATTTCATTAGGCACATTCATCTAATGGATTCTTCGCGCACTGTGTTCGAGTGGTGGCTGGCGGAAAGTACCGGTATTTTAGTGGTCGCGCCCTTCTTGATCTTATTGTTTCGCGCTCCGCACCACCCGTTGAACATGCCGGAGGTTATAGAGCTAACGATCTTGCTTCTTGGATTGGCCACTATTTGTTTGCTTGTATTCGGTCCGCTTTCTGCATCTCTGAATAAGTACGCGGTTATACGTTCTTATATGTGTATCCCCTTTCTAATTTGGGCTGCCTTCCGGTTTTGTCCACAGGAGGCTGCCGGAGCCACGTTTATCCTGTTCGGAAGCGCGATATGGGGCACAATGCATGGATATGGCCAGTTCGTATCGGAGAACTCTCTGATTTCCTTGGTTCTTATGGATTTCTTCGTTGGCATTAACGGCACGATGACCCTGCTCATTGCCGCTACGGTTGTGCAACGAAGACGAATCGAATTAGAATTACTCGCGGTCCAGAGTCTGTTGCAAGCGGCGATGGAAACAAAGAATCGAGAGCTTGAAGTGACTGTTCACGCGCTCGAATTGGAAGTTGCCGGTCACACGCATACCAGAAGGACTCTGCGAGACAATCAGGAGCGGTTGCGGCTGCTCGCAGAGAACGAGGGAAAGGTGCGAGAGATTCAAATACGGAGGGAGAGAGTAGAATGATTATTGGAGACCGGCTACGGCAAATCAGGGATCAGAAAAACATTTCTCAAGGCGACATCGAGCGCAAAACAGGCTTGCTGCGGTCTTACATTTCTCGCGTGGAAAATGGACACACCGTGCCGTCCATTGAGACGCTGGAGAAGTTCGCCCGCGCCCTCGAAGTCCCGATGTACCAGCTGTTTTACGACGGCGAGGAGCCTCCCAAAATTCCGGACCTTCCAAAAAGCGAATTATCGCGCGAAGGTAAGGGGCGGAGATCGAGTCAAGAAGAACGCATATTTGCCAAGCTCAGCCGATTATTCGGTAGTTTGAAAGAAGATGACCGGGGGTTGGTGTTTTTCATGATGCAGAAGATGGCGAAGCGGAAAGCCCAGTGAACTGACAAGGGTTGGAGTTGCTGGCTCGGACAAATGGCGCAGGGACAGCGTCCATTTCAGGGTGGCTGCTTGTAATTCGCCGATCGATTTTTTTTCTCCCAATAGGAATCCGGCCGGTGACGTGAGGCGCGGTGTGCACGGGTATGCTACGATTTCCCCCCTATGCAAACTGGAATTATTGGACTTCCACAAGTCGGCAAGACTACGCTGTTTAAAATTCTGACGCGGGCGAAATTGGACGAAAAATCCGCGCGCGCGGCTACGCACGTCGGCGTGGCGCGGGTTCCGGAGCCGCGCCTCGAGCAGTTGGCCAAGCTCTACAACCCCAAAAAGATCACTTACGCGACGGTCGAATACGTGGACCTTGGCGGCATGATCAAGGACCGCGCGAAGGATTCCACGGTTCTGGCGCCTCTCCGCGAGGTCGACGCGCTCGCCCACGTTCTTCGCGTGTTCGACGATCCGGCAGTGCCTCACTCGGCCGGTTCGATCGATCCGCTGCGCGATGCCGAGGTGCTCGATCTGGAATTGATGCTCTCCGACCTCGACCAGATCACGCGCCGCATCGAGCGCGTCGAGAAGGATTTGAAGAAAAAGAAGGAGCCGATTCTGGAGCAGGAGCTGGTCCTGCTGAATCGCTGCAAGACGGCCATCGAATCGGAAAAACCCCTGCGTGAGATGGAGTTCAATCCTGACGAACGGAAGATGATCTTCGGCTACAAATTCCTCTCGCAGCGGCCGATGCTGTATGTTCTGAACCTGGGAGACAGCGAAGTTGCCGAACTCGAAACTGCCGTCGAGCGCCACAATCTTACAAAACTTGTGGGGCGTCCCAATACGGCCGTGGTTTCCATCTGCGGGCGCATTGAAGCCGAACTTGCCGAACTGGAACCCGCTGAAGGCGCGGAAATGCTCGCGGCGTATGGACTCAAGTCCTCCGGACTCGACCGCTTGATTCAGGCGACGTACAGCCTTATGGGCCTAACGTCATTCTTCACCGCGGGCGAACCAGAAGTGCGCGCCTGGACGATCAAGCGCGGAATGAACGCGCAGAAAGCCGCCGGCGCAATTCACTCGGACATCGAACGCGGATTCATTCGCGCGGAAGTGGTGCGCTGCGGAGACCTGCTCGCAGCTGGCAGCCTGGGCGCGGCGCGAGAGAAAGCGCAAGTTCGCCTGGAAGGCAAGGAGTACATCGTGCAGGAAGGCGACGTGATTCTGTTCCGCCACAGCGGTTAAATCGTGGACTCAATTTTTCGAGGCAAGGGTGCGGCACCCTCAAACTTTGTTTCAGCGATTTAGTCAGTGACGATGCAGAGTTGGCGATTCCAATGCCACAATCCATCCCCACTTCCCATATGTTGCTGGCGCTGATTCTTGGCCTCACCGCGGCGGCGGCCAACATTCTCGGCGGATTATTCATCCTTCATCGCGAATGGTCGCGGCAGTACCTGAAATATTTCCTCGCTCTGGGCGCTGGATTCATGCTGGCCGCGTCCATTCTCGAAGTCCTTCCTGAGTCCGTGGTTTTGGCCGGCAATCGCGCCTATTTTCTGGCGCTGGTCGGATACTTCATCGTTCATTTTTTCGAGCACACCCTCGCGCCACACTTCCATTTCGGGGAAGAAACTCACACCGAGCATTTCGTGCCGGACCACGCAGGCATTTCCGCGTTGCTGGGCCTCTCGATCCACACATTTTTCGACGGCGTGGCGATCGCTTCCGGATTCCTGGTGTCCGGCTGGCTGGGCGGAGTGATCTTCCTCGCGATTGCGCTGCACAAAATCCCGGAGGGATTTACCATTGCCTCGCTCATGCTCGCCAGCGGGCAGAGCCGCAAGACGGCGTTGCTGGCGGCTATCTGGCTGGGGATTGCCACCGTTGCGGGAGTCCTTCTCATGGGCCTGTTGCACTCTCAAGTCGCCTACGCTTTGCCGATCTCGGCAGGGGTCACGCTATACGTGGCGGCAACGGACCTGGTCCCCGAGGTCAACCGCGAGCCGGACACCCGCATGGCCTTACTCGTGTTCCTCGGCGTAGCGATCATGTTGCTACTGGGCAAGCTGTTTCACTCGTGAAATAGATGCCACCGCACCTGTATGTCCTTTCTTTTGAGGTGCACAGAAGGCAATACCGACAACCTAAGAACTATCCGTTTTCATCCGGAATAATGTAGGATGGGCCGGACTCCGGGCTGGCTTGTTTGCATCGGTTTTCCCTGCAACTTTTTGATATGACTTGGGTTCAATAAAGTGTGGAGGCCATGGCAAGAACCGACGTCCAACTGATGCTGGACGTGAAAGCTGGGGACGAACAGTCCTTTGAGCTTTTGCTCCGGAAGTATAGGACTCCTCTTGTCAATTTCCTTTACCGCATGGTTCGTGATACGGCCGTTGCGGAAGACCTGGCCCAGGAAGTGTTTCTCCGCGTTTACCGCGCGCGCCAGGACTACGCTCCCAGCGCGAAGTTCACCACCTGGATGTTCCGCATCGCCACCAATCTGGCGCTGAACTCTGTCCGCGACAATCGCCATCGCCAGATGGAAATCTCGATGGACCAGACGGTGGACGCGGGCGACGATGAGCAGCGGGCCATGGAAGTCCCCGATCGCGCGCCGACTGTTGAACAGGATTTGGTCGCGCGAAGCCGCTCAGAAATGATATTGCGTGCTGTTCATGCGCTGCCAGAAAAACAGCGGGCGGCGGTGCTGCTGCACAAATATCAGGAGCTGGATTACGATGAAATCGCGCGAATTCTCGAGTGCTCGGAAAGCGCGCTGAAATCTTTGTTGTTCCGCGCGTACGAAACGCTGCGCGTCGAGCTGGCACCGCTGGTGAACTCGACAGGAGTATCGAGCAATGCGCGCTAATGGAAGTGAGGGCCATATGAAACGCTGTATAGAGATGGAAAGCAAATTAGTCGAATACCTGGACGGCCGCGCCCGGCCCGCCGAGCGGCGTGCCGTCGAGCAGCATCTTGCCGGATGTCCCGCATGCACCGCCCGGGCTGAGGATTTCCGCTCGCTGTGGGGCGCGCTGGACGATCTCCCGGCAATTTCGCCTTCTCCTTCTTTTGACGCTTCGCTGCGCGCGCGCATCGCCGCCGAGCCCGCGCCGCGCAGCTTCTGGTCGTGGCTACCCGCGCCCAGGCTTGCGTTTGCCACCGCCGCGCTGGTTGCCATGTCCGTGTGGATGGCCTCCATGCCGCGCACGGTGAACAATGAGACTGCGATGAGCCGCTTGCCCGCGGAAGCGGATTTCAGCATGATCCGGGATTTGCCGGTGCTGGAAAACTACGATGTGGTTTCCAAGTTTGACGCGCTTTCTGAATTGCCGGATATGCCCAACGCTGCGACAGGAGAAGTGAAGACAGAGACCAGGTAATGAAGCTGCGCTTCCAATTCGCGACCGTTCGGGCTGCCTTTCTGGCGGTTGGCCCCGTTCTCTGCTTGACGCTCGTCTTGATGTTTGCGTCGATAGTGCCGTCCGCCTTCGCGCAGCAATTCCGCAGGATTGCCCAATCCGAAGCGCCCAATCGCCGTCCGGCACCGCCGCCGGTGAAAGCTCCCAATGCGATGCGCCCCGGCATGAACGGCAGCACAGCGGTCAACAACGGCCGGAACCAGAATAATCTGCCGCCCAAGGCGATCGACCGCCTCCAGGATATGACTCCCGAGCGGCAGGAAAAATTCTTCCAGAATAACGAGCGTTTCAAGAGTCTGCCGCCCGGCCAGCAGGCGCAGATTCGCCAGCGCCTCCAGGCCTGGAATAAACTGACTCCCGCGCAGCAGCAGGAATACCGGGACCGTCAGCAAGTTTGGGAGCAGATGACTCCCGATCAGAAGCGCGAAGTTCAGCAGACGCTGCTTCCTCGCTGGCAGCAAATGCCGCCGCAGCGCCGCCAGGCGATCATGCAGCGACTGCACCAGCTCCGCGACATGAATGAACCTGAACGCCAGGCAAAGTTGAATGACCCAAGTTTCGTCTCCGGTATGAGCCCAGAGGACCGCGAGACTCTCGGGCAACTCGCCCATCTGCATGTCGGCATGGCTCCTGATTAGATTAAGTAGTCCAAAGGAATCGAAAGTTCCCGCCTCATGGCCGGATTCAAGCCTCGATCTGCGGCCAATTGGTTGATTTCTACTTGCTTTCTCCGCGTCTAAAATGGACCCATTACTGTTACGCAACAATTCTGAAACTCTTTTCCGGGAAAGAGTCTATCTAATCGTAGTTGCAATTTCCACCGCACACACTACCTGTAGTGGTTTTCTCCGCGTGCTCCACAATTCACGCTAATTTCCACATGTCGGGGCAATAATTTTTTCTAACAATGGACATTTCCCCTTGACAACTTTCTGAACCTGTCTAGAATCGTGGCACAAAGTGGTAGAAAGTGGTTATAAGTGAAGTTCAGTGGTGCAGTCGATGGGTTCGGTGGGGAAGTCCAGAGTTAAGGGGCACGCATTTTTCATGCTCTTTGAGCAGACGACACGATGCTACGCGGAAACACACCGGCAACAGTCGACGAGAAGGGCCGTCTTAAGATCCCGGCGACCTTTTTGCAGGAGCTTAAAGAGCAGGGGAACCGTTTTTACGTCACCAGCGAGGACGGAGTTCGCGCCAGGATCTACCCGATGAAGGCCTGGGGAGAGATCGAGGAAAAGCTGGCGAAGATCCCTTCCTATAGCGAGGCGAAGGAAAAGTTTTTGACCCGGACGAACTATTACGGGCAGGTGGTCGAGCTGGACGGGCAAGGCAGGCTGCTTATTCCCACAGTGCTTCGGGAAGCGGCGCAGATTAAAGGCGAAGTGGATGTGCTGGGTCAGCGGACGTACCTGGAAGTCTGGAATCATGACCGGTTCATGGACAACCTGAACAAGAACCAGATGACGGCTGAGGACAAGAAGGCTTTGGCTGACGCGGGAATTTAGTTTGGACGCGAAGCATACGCCGGTACTCGTCGAAGAGACGATCGACTGGCTGGCAATAAAGCCCGGCGGACTGTATGTGGATGCGACCGTGGGGCTTGGGGGTCACGCAATCGAAATTGTAAAGCGACTCGGGGCCGAGGGGCAGTTGATAGGCCTGGATCGCGACGCGACGGCACTGGAAATCGCGCGCGGCAGGCTTGAGGAATTTAAGGACAAGGTGACTTTGGTGCACGCGAGCTTCTCACGGATCGGCGAGGTTCTCTCGGAGCGAGGGCTCCGGACCGCCGACGGCGTGCTGGCGGATCTGGGCGTATCGAGCATGCAACTGGATTTCGCTGACCGCGGATTTTCATTTCGCGAGGCCGGTCCACTGGACATGCGCATGGACCACGACATGGAAGAGACGGCTTCAGACATTGTGAACACGGCGGGGGAAAAAGAACTCGCCGACCTGCTCTATCAGCTGGCCGAAGAGCGGGATTCACGCAGAATCGCCAGGACGATCGTTCGAGCGCGTCCCATACGGGACACCGAACACCTGGCAACGGTTGTGGCAGGGGCTCGAAAAGTAAGGGGAAGGCAGAAGCTGCATCCCGCGACAAAAACGTTTCTGGCGCTGCGGATTGCGGTGAATCGAGAGATGGAGGAACTCGGGCAGTTTCTTTCTAGAGTTCCTGCCACACTATCTCCAGGAGGGCGGTGGTTGATCCAAAGTTATCACTCGTTGGAAGACCGCCCCGTAAAGCAATGTTTTCAGCGACTTGCCCAGGAAGGCGTGCTGAAAATCCTGACCAAGAAAGTGATTCAGGCTTCCGACGCGGAAATTGCGGCCAATCCGCGCTCGCGCAGCGCGAAAATGCGCGTTGCGGAAAAGACCCTCCCCGACCAGCACGGGGCGCCGTATGTGAAAGAGTGGCAGCAATGACCGAGTTTTTTACCGTCAAGCACATTGATAATTCACGGCTTGCGCGACCGATGGCGCCGAACCGCATGCGCGAATGCGCGCGGCTGGTTCTGCTGGGCGGAGCGCTGGCCTTGTGCGCGTTCCTGTACGCCTGGCAACATTTCGAAACCATTCAGTTGCGATACCAGCTCGAGTCGCTGCGCGGCGAGCGTTCCCAGGCCGCGGAAATGAATCAGGATTTGAAGCTGGAAGTGGCCGGTCTGCGCGCCCCGGAACGAATTGACCTGATTGCGCGTCGCCAGCTTGGCTTGACTGCGCCTGTGCCCGGCCAGGTCGCGCCGATGGACACGCCTCCTGGAGCGGTTCTGGCGGAGGCACGCCCTGCGGATGCGACCGCACAGAGATAACGTTTCGAATTGAGGATTAGCCCGAGCCGGTGTCATGTGCCGCATCCCGGTGCCTTGGGTGCAGGCACCAAGCCTTCTAATACCTGGAGTTCCCGGCGAGAATATGGACCTGCGCAGTCCTCGGACCCGATTAGTGATCGTGGCATGCCTTACGGCCCTCTGGACCGTGGCGGCCCTGGGTCGGCTGGCCTACCTGCAACTTTTCCGCTATAGCGAATACTACTCCCGTGCGCAGCATCAGCAGCGTGTGATTGTGGAAGTGGGCACGCGGCGCGCAGAGATTTTCGATCGCAACCTGAACCCGCTGGCGATGAGCGTGCCTGTGGATTCGGCCTTCGCCGTTCCCTCGGAAATTTCCGATCCCGATATGGTCGCGCGTTTAATCGGCAAAGTCCTGGAAGTTTCTCCTGACGAAATTGCCACGCGCCTGGCTGCTTCGCATTCCTTCGCATGGATCGCCCGCAAGCTTCCGCCAGACAAAGCGGAAAGAATTGCGGCCATGAATCTTCGCGGCATCTATTTTCAGCGCGAAGGTGGGCGGTTCTATCCCAAGCGCGAACTTGCCGCGCACGTCCTGGGATATGTGGATATCGACCAAAAGGGACTCGGGGGGATCGAATACTCGCTCGATGACAGCATCCGCAGCAAGCCCGGCAAGATGCTGATCCTCGCCGACGCCCACCGCCGGTGGTACGACTCCACCGACAAGGCGCCGGACACGGGAACCAGCGTCATTCTCACGCTCGACGAAAAAATTCAATACATCGCGGAGAAGGAGCTCGCGCAGGCGATTTCGGAGACTCATGCGAAGTCGGGAACTGTCATCGTCGAAAACCCGACGACTGGTGAATTGCTGGCAGTAGCCAACTCGCCCACTTTTAATCCGAATGCGGCCAAGGACAGCAGCGCCGATTCACGAATGGATCGCGCGGCGAGCGCGTTGTATGAGCCGGGATCGGTCTTCAAGATTGTGACGCTATCCGCAGCCATCGATCAGGGCATCACCAATCCAAATGAGATGATCGATTGTCAGAATGGCGCGATTTATATCGCGGGCCATCGCATTCGCGATCATAAACCCTACGGAATGCTGAGCGTCGCGCAGGTGCTGGCGAATTCCAGCGATGTAGGCGCAATCAAACTGGGGCTGCGGCTGGGCGCTCCGAAATTTTATGAATACATCCGCGCGTTCGGATTCGGCCAGCCGACCGGTGTGGACCTGCCGGGCGAGAGCCGCGGAATGCTTCGCAGGCTGGAAAATTGGACGCCGGTTTCGGTCGGATCGATCTCGATGGGGCAGGAAGTTGGCGTAACGCCGATGCAGCTGATCACCGCGATGTCAGTGATGGCCAACGGTGGGCTGGTGGTTCGCCCGCATGTGGTGCGCGCACAGCGCCGCGGCGCCGTGCTGAGCGAATCGCAGCAACCGCCGCCGCGCCGCGTGATCCGCGAAACCACTGCCGCAACCATGCGCCAAATGCTCGAGGGCGTGGTGCTGAACGGCACTGGGAAGAACGCGCGCCTCGATGGGTACACTTCGGCAGGAAAGACTGGCACTGCACAGAAGTTCGATATCGCCACCGGACACTATTCGCCGCACCAGTTGATCGCCTCGTTCGTCGGTTTTGCGCCCATCAATACTCCGGCAGTCACGATACTTGTGGAACTCGATTCCGCGGAAGGCGCGCATGAAGGCGGCCAGATTGCTGCGCCGGTCTTTAAGCGAGTGGCCCAACAAGTGCTCGCATACTTGAACGTGCCTCACGATATTCCTATCGCAGCCGATACCCTGCACGCGAGCCGCCAGAAAGCAAACGATCAGAATTTGGCAGACGTATCAGACTTCGATCCCGTACAGGCCGACGCGAGCATTGCTCTTGAAGACTCGCTTCTTCCGTCAAATTCGCAGGACAATGGATCGGCCGCCCCTACTGTGGAACTTGCCGAAGGGGAAGGAATCCCGGTCCCGAATTTGCAGGGACGGACGGTGCGTGAAGTTATCGAGGAGTGCATGAAATTCGGTTTCACACCCATCCTTGCCGGCACTGGAATTGCCATTGAACAGTCCCCGGAACCCGGAACCATGATTCGCCGCGGCAGTCATATTCGCCTGCGCTTTGCCCGCGACGCCTCGCTGGTTTCCGCGTCGGCCCGGAGGACTATCAGGTGACGGTAAAGGCAGGGGTTGTGGCGGAACGCAGCGACAGCGCGGCGCAAAAAAAAATGACCAGCACAGGCCGTGATCCTGTTCGGCTCGCAAAACTGCTTCGCGGAATCGAGACGGATGTAGCTGCGCCTCATGGCGATCTGGAAATCATGGAGATCGCTTATGACAGCCGCAAAATAAAGCCCGACACTCTGTTTGTCGCCATTCGTGGAGAGAAAACCGACGGAAATAAGTTTGCCGCGGACGCAATTGCGCAAGGTGCGGTTGCGGTCGTCAGCGACCAGTCCCGGCCAGACGGTTTTCCCGCGTCAGCACCGTGGTTTAAAGTTCCCAATGCCCGCCGCGCACTGGCCTCCATTGCCGTCAACTACTTTGGGCATCCCGCGGAAGTGCTGAAGCTTGTGGGGATTACCGGCACCAACGGGAAAACGACCACGTCCTATCTGGTGGATTCGATTTTGCGCGCAGCGGGTTGCGAGGTCGGTTTATTCGGAACGATTGGCTATCGCCTGGTGCGCGAGAACCGGCCTGCCCGGCACACCACCCCTGAATCATTGGACTTGCAAAGTTTTCTGGCCGATGTTGTTCGTGCCGGAGGCACCCACGCGGTGCTGGAAGCCAGTTCCCATGCGCTCGCATTGGACCGTTTGTGGGGCTGCCCATTCGCGGTGGCGATATTCACCAACCTCACGAGAGATCATCTCGACTACCACAGGACGTTCGAAGAATATTTTGCCGCGAAGCGTCGGCTGTTCGAAGGCACCGGAGCGGGCGCGCCCGGGGCGAGCGTCATCAATCGGGACGATGAATACGGCAAGCAGTTGGCGGCCGTCGCGCCGCGCGTGCTGACCTATGGCCTGGAGTCTGGAGCCGATATCACGACTCGCAAGCCATCACTTTCCATTTCAGGCCTTGAATTTACAGCCGATACGCCAATAGGAAAGATCGAAGTTCATTCACCACTGGTGGGTCGAATCAATATTTACAATATTCTAGCGGCGATTGGCGCCGGAGTGGCCCTCGGCCTTACGCGGGAAGTCATTGCCGCCGGAATAGCTCAGCTTTCCTCGGTGCCGGGCCGTTTCGAACGCATCGATCTTGGCCAGCCGTACCTGGTGGTCGTCGATTACGCGCACACCGATGACGCGTTGCGCAACCTTCTCTCCACTGCGAACGAACTCAAATCCAGCGGGCGTATCATCACCCTATTCGGTTGCGGCGGCGATCGGGACCGTGCCAAGCGTCCCTTGATGGGCGAAGCGGCTGGGCGCGGAAGCGATATCGTTGTTCTGACGTCAGACAACCCACGCAGTGAAGACCCGTTGCTTATCATTAACGATGCGATAGTAGGAGTGCAGCGCGCCGATGCGAAATTTCTGGTCGAACCTGACCGGGAACGCGCCATCGAACTTGCCCTCGATCAGGCTCGACCCGGTGACGTCGTATTGCTGGCGGGTAAGGGCCATGAGACGACCCAGGTGTTGCGCGACCGCACAATCGATTTTGACGACCGCGAAGTGGTGCGCAGTATCCTTCGCCAGCGGGGCTATGGGGAATAGTAGCGGTCGGCAACGAAGTTGCATGAGTTTAGTTCGTAAGGGACGCTGATCCGAGGGTGGCAACAGACCAGTGAGACCCAGCCCCTTGAGGACGCTATGCGGTGGACGGTTGAACAAGTGGGTGAGGCTTTGGGTGTTAGGGCGCCCGAAGGACTTGTCCCCCTGGCCCGGATGGCCGGTGTCTCGATTGATTCTCGGACCGTGGCTCGCGGCGAGCTGTACATCGCCATACACGGACCGCGTCAAGACGGACACAATTTTGTCGCCGCAGCTCTGGACGCCGGGGCCCTGGCGGCGGTCGTGGCGCAGGATCGTGTGGCGGGATTTGCGGAGCCGGCTCGCGCCAGACTCTTTGCCGTTGCGGACACGCTCGCCGCGCTCCAGGGACTCGCACAAGCCGTTCGAAAGCAATGGGGGCGGCGCCTCGCTGCGGTTACTGGCTCGGCCGGGAAGACCACAACGAAAGAAATTCTGGCGGCGCTGCTGGCCGCGCGGTTCCGCGTTCTGAAATCCGCAGGCAATCTGAATAATGAGTATGGTTTACCGCTGCAACTGCTGCGTCTGGAAGACTCGGATGAGGCGGCGGTGGTCGAGCTTGGGATGTCCCATGCCGGGGAATTGCGGCGGCTGGCGGAGATTGCGCGTCCCGATGTAGGCGTCGTTACGTGTGTCGCGCCGGTGCATCTGGAATTTTTTGCGTCCGTCAATGAAATTGCGTTGGCGAAGCGCGAATTGATTGAAGGGCTTTCCGGGGCTGAGAGCGTTTCTGTTTTGAATGCGGACGATCCGCGCGTGGCGCGCTTTGCGGAAGTTGCGCCGGGCCGCGTTCTGACGTTCGGATCGGCGGAGACTGCGGATTTTCGCGCGGAAAATATTACCGATCGCGGCGCTGACGGGACGGAATTCGATTTTGTGGGTCCGCAGGGAAAAACGCGGCTGCGCCTGGCGCTCGCTGGACGCCATAACATTTCGAACGCACTGGCTGCTTTAGCCGCTGCGAGCGTTTGGGGTGTGGGCGCTGAAGAAGCGGCACAGGTGTTCCCGCATTTGCAGCCTGCGGGCATGCGCGGCCTGGTTATCCGGTACGAAGAGGATTTTGTGGTGATCAACGATTGCTATAACTCGAATCCTGTGGCGCTCGCGGCCATGATCGAATTGTTGGTTCGAACGCCCGCACCTGTGCGCCACATTCTTGCCGTCGGGGAAATGCTTGAGCTTGGGCCTGCTTCGGCGCAACTGCATCGGGAAGCCGGACGAGCTGCGGCCGCTTCCGGCGAGATTACCTGGATGATTGGCGTGCAGGGTAACGCGGAAAGTTTTATTCAGGGGGCAATCGAAGGCGGGCATCCGGAAGAGGGGACGAGATTTTTTGCGTCGTCATCGGAGGCCGGCGAATTTATCGCCGAACTGGTGAACCCCGGAGATGTGCTGCTGGTGAAAGGCTCGCGGGGCGTGAAGATGGAGCGAATCATCGAAGCGCTGGATGCGCGTTACACGCGGTCCGATTCCGCAGCGCAGGCGGTCGGCAAGAGCGAAGGGCACAACTGACATGCTTCTGTACCTTTTCTATCACGTGCTCCAACGCCATTTTCACGCGCTCAATGTGTTTCGGTACATCACCGTGCGCACAGCGCTGGCCAGTATTACGGCGCTTTTGCTCACGCTGGTGCTGGGGCCGTGGGTGATCCGGCGTCTGCGGGAATTGCAGATCGGACAGTTCATCCGCGAGGAAGGGCCGAAAAGCCATCAGGCGAAGGCGGGCACTCCTACAATGGGCGGGGTGCTGATTGTGTGCTCCACCGTGATTCCCACTTTACTGTGGGGTGATCTTGAAAATGTGTATGTGTGGCTCGCGGTTTTTACGATGCTCATGTTCGGAACCATCGGATTTATCGACGACTACAGTAAAGTGGTGAAGCGGCGAAATCTGGGTCTTACGGGCGCGCGTAAATTCCTTCTCCAGACTCTGGCAAGCATCGCGGTGGCCGTCACGCTGCTTACGCTCACGACGGCGGGGACGTATTCCACGCAGCTCAGCGTGCCGTTCTTTAAGAATTTTCACCCGGACCTGGTGGTCCATACGTTGCTGAAGGTTCCTTATGTTTGGTGGATTGCGTATTTGCCATTCCTGATTTTTGTTTCCTCGGTCGTAGTTGGATCTTCGAACGCGGTGAATCTTACCGACGGTCTGGACGGTCTGGCCATCGGGTGCGTGGTTGTCGCTGCGGGCGCGCTGACCGTGCTCACATATGTGACCAGCCATGCGGGGTTTTCTGCCTATCTGGATTTGCAGCATCTTCCCCATGTGGGTGAGCTGACGATCTTTTGCGGCGCGCTGATGGGATCGTCGCTGGGATTTCTCTGGTACAACACGCATCCGGCTGAAGTCTTCATGGGCGACGTGGGATCGCTGGCGCTGGGCGGGTCGATCGCCATGATTGCAGTTGCGATCAAGCAGGAAATTCTGCTGTTCTTTGTCGGCGGCGTGTTTGTGCTCGAAGCGCTTTCCGTGATTCTGCAAGTCGCATCGTTTCAGCTGACCGGGAAGCGAATCTTTCGAATGTCGCCGCTGCATCATCATTTCGAATTGTCCGGTTGGAGCGAATCGAAAATTATTGTGCGGTTCTGGATTGCGGCGTTGGTGTTCGCGCTGTTTTCGCTGACGACACTGAAATTGAGGTAATGAATTGAAGCCGGGAATCGATCTCGCGGGAAAACAGGTGCTGGTGGTGGGGCTGGCGCGCACGGGTATCGCCACGGCGCTGTTTTGCGCCGCACGTGGGGCACGTGTGACCGTCACCGAAGAGCGCCCGGAATCGCAGGTCGCCGAGGCTGCGGCAAAGTTGCGCGCCGCCGGCGTGGCACTCGAACTGGGCGGCCACTTGGCGCATACATTTCTGGATCAGGATTTGATCGTGCCGAGCCCCGGCGTGCCGATGACTATGCCGGCGCTTGCTGTCGCGCACGCCACTGGCGTACCCGTGTGGAGCGAACTTGAATTGGCGTGGCGCTTTCTGCGCGGACGCCTGATCTGCATCACCGGTTCGAACGGCAAGACCACCACGACTTCGCTGATCGGCCACATTCTGGAAACTGCCGGGCTGCCGGTGCAGGTGGCGGGGAACATCGGCACGCCGCTGATTTCTCGCGTGGATGTTTCGAACGATAAAGGCTTCACCGTGGTGGAGGCGAGCAGTTTTCAATTGGAATCGATCGTGGCTTTCCGCCCGGACATTGCCGTGCTGCTCAACGTTACGCCGGACCATTTGGATCGCCACGGCTCGTTCGAATCGTATGCTCGCGCCAAGGCGCGCATGTTCGAAAATCAGGCGGAAAAGGATTTTTCCGTCGTGAACGCGGACGACGCAGTAGTGGCTCAATACGCCCCATCAAGGCCGCACATATTTTGGTTCAGCCGCCAGAAGAGGGTTGAAACGGGATGCTTTCTTCGCGGCGATGAAATTGTTTTTCGGAATGACGGAACCGAAACAGTATTGCTCCGCCGTAGGGACATCGGACTTCGCGGGGATCACAATGTGGAGAATGCACTGGCAGCGGCGGCGGCCGCGAAACTGGCGGGAGTTGACCGCGATCTGATTGCGGAGGGCGTGCGCAGCTTCGCGGGTGTGGAGCATCGGATCGAATATGTGGCCACGATTTCCGGAGTTGAGTATTTCAATGATTCGAAGGCTACCAACGTGGACGCCACGCTGAAGGCGCTCGACGCTTTTCCGGGAAATCTGCTGGTGATTCTGGGCGGCAAGGACAAGGGTTGCGATTACGCCATTCTTCGAAAATCGTTGCGGCAACATGCGCGCATGGTTCTGCTGATCGGAGATGCCACCGATAAGATTGAATCGCAGTTGAGTGGTGTTGTCCCGATCGAGCGGATGGGCACCCTGCCGCGCGCGGTGGAACGTGCATCGGAAGTCGCTCGTCCGGGAGACACCGTGTTGCTTGCGCCCGCTTGCGCGAGCTTCGATCAATTTGAGAATTACGAACAGCGCGGGCGCATTTTTAAACAATTGGTGCGCAACCTCGCCGAAAAAAATGCCACTGGCGAACCCGCCAGGAAGGACTGACTTTGCCCAGGCCTCTACAAACCGATCGATGGATGTTCGGATCGACCGTGGCGCTGTGCCTGGTGGGCGCCGTCATGGTCTTCAGCGCCTCCGCGGTGACCGCGCGTGACCAGTTTGGCAGCGGATATCATTTTCTGCTGCACCAGCTTCTGTGGCTAGTGCTCGGCATCGGCGGAATGATGCTGGTGATGAATCTGGATTATCGTAAGCTCCGCCGTCCGCGCTTTGTCTATGCCGGAATGATCACGGTGCTCGTCATGCTGGTGGGAGCTTTTTTTCTCGACAAGTCGCACGCTACGCACCGGTGGATTCGCCTGGGACCGGCAAGCGTGCAGCCCTCTGAACTGGCCAAGCTGGCAGTAATTTTTTATCTGGCGTGGTTTCTGGAGATGCGCCGCCGTCCGGACAGCTATGGTATTAACGACTGGAAGCACACCATTCTCCCTGCGCTGGGTCCGGTCCTCGCGCTTGTGGGGTTGATCGTCATTGAGCCGGACCTTGGCACGGCTGTGGAAATTTTCATCATCGCGGTGGCCATGCTGTACGTTGCGGGACTGCATGGGAAGTACATCATCGGCGCGGGCCTCGCTGCTCTCCCCGTAATTTATCTGCTGATCGTGCATGTTTCCTACCGCTATGAGCGCGTGATGGCTTTCCTGAATCCGACCCTGGACCCGCAAGGCCGCGGCTTTCAATTGTTGCAATCGCTTATTGCCGTAGGGTCGGGTGGCTTTACCGGCGTAGGACTGATGGAGAGCAAGCAAAAACTTTTCTATTTGCCCGAAGCGCATACCGATTTCATTTACGCCGTTTTGTGCGAAGAGATGGGCTTCATCGGAGGAGCGTTGGTGCTCGGACTGTTTGCTGTTTACGGATGGCGCGGCATGCGCTCGGCGTTCAAAGCGACCGATGAATTCGGCCGCTTCGCGGCGCTGGGTATTACCGTCATGGTTTTGAGTCAGGCGCTGATCAATCTGGGTGTTGTGCTGGGCATGATGCCTACAAAAGGGATTCCGCTGCCATTCATCAGCTACGGTGGTTCCAGTTTGCTGGTGATGCTGGTTGCGACCGGCGTGCTGTTGAACATTAGTCAGCATGCGGAATGATTCTTGTCGCGCACGCGGCATGAGTTTTTGTCGCACCGGCACCATGGAATCGACGGGGCGCCTTTGAATGTGGCAGGAGAAAAAGTTTGAAGTTACTGATCGCGGGTGGCGGGACAGGCGGGCACGTATTTCCCGCGCTTGCTATTGCCCGCGAATGGATGTCGCGGGGAACGGAAAGGCAAGTCGTGTTTGTCGGAACGCAACTCGGACTTGAAGCGCGTCTGGTGCCGGAGGCCGGATTTCCCCTGGAGACGATTCGGTCCGCCGGGCTCAAGGGAATGGGTGCTGTTGGTTTCGCGCGAAATGTCGCAAAGATCGCGCCGGCCATGTGGGATTCGTTCTCAATTCTGGGCCGCCACGAGTTTGTCGCCGCGCTGGGAGTGGGGGGATACGCAGCGGGACCGGCGATGCTTGCCGCCGTTTTGCACGGTTTGCCGACAATGATTTTCGAGCCGAACGCCGAACCGGGGTTCACCAATCGCGTCCTGGCGCGGATGGTGACACGCATCGCTACAGCGTATGAAACGCCAACGAAACTCTGGGGCAGCAAGGCGACGCTTACCGGAATTCCCGTGCGCGCGGAATTTTTTGCGCTGCCGCTGCGCGCGCCTGCGGAACCGTTTCATATTCTGATTACCGGAGGAAGTCAGGGAGCGCGGGCTATCAATCGCGCGGTGGTGGACGCGATGGATCTGCTGGCTGTGCAAAAAGATCGAATTTCGATCGTTCACCAGACCGGCGAAGGCGACTATAATGCTGTGCGTGAGGCGTATGCGCGCCACGAAATTAATGCGGAGGTTTTACCTTTTATCGGGAATATTGCGGAGCGATTCGCGCAGGCGGATTTGATTGTATGCCGCTCAGGCGCCATCACCGCGGCTGAAGTGGCCGCAGCCGGACGACCCTCCATCTCTATACCGTTCCGCGCCTCCACCGACGATCACCAATTGCGCAACGCCCAGGAAATGGAGCGCGCAGGCGCGGCGCGCATGATCACCGAGCCCCAGCTCACCGCGGAAAGTCTGACGCGGGAAATCTTTTCGTTGCTCGACCAGCCCGAAGAATTGCAAGAATTGGCCGCGAATGCACGCCGGTTGTCAAAACCGCGCGCTGCGCAGGACATCGTGGACATGGTGGAAGGGATCGCGCTTGGGGAATCTTTGCTCCAAGCCGGGAACAATTAATTATGGTGACGTTTCACAATTTTAGGCGCATTCACCTGGTCGGCATCGGCGGGATCGGAATGAGCGGCATCGCCGAAGTGCTGCTGACGCTCGGCTATTCGGTCACGGGCTCCGACGTAAAATCGACGGCCATCACCGATCGCCTGCGGAATCTGGGCGCGCAAATTTTCGAAGGCCACCAGACTGAGAACGTTCACGGCGCGCATGTCGTGGTCGTCTCGTCGGCGGTGCGCCAGGAAAATCCAGAAGTGGCGGAGGCGCTGCTTCGCAAGATTCCCGTGATTCCGCGTGCGGAAATGCTCGCGGAGTTGATGCGCCTGAAATACGGCATTGCGATTGCCGGAGCGCACGGTAAGACCACTACGACTTCAATGGCTGCCTCGGTGCTGGCAGCGGCGGGGCTCGATCCCACATTTGTTGTGGGCGGGCGGGTGAACCATATCGGCGCAACCGCGCGGCTGGGTCGCGGAGAGTACATGGTCGTCGAAGCCGATGAGAGCGACCGCACATTTTTGCTGCTTGCGCCGGTGGTTGCAGTGGTCACCACAATCGACCGAGAGCATCTGGATACTTACAAGTCGCTGGCGGAAATTCAGGAAATCTTTACGCAGTTTGTGAATCGCGTGCCGTTTTACGGGGCTGCCGTGTTGTGCCTGGATGAGCCCAACGTGCAGGCGATTATCCCGAACGTGCGGCGTCCGGTGATTACTTACGGCACTTCGAGCCAAGCCGACCTCGTCATTAGTGAAATTGAGCTTCAGGGGATAGAGAGCACGTTTCGCCTGATGTATCGCGGCGATGACCTCGGCAAGTTTCACCTGAACGGGCCTCCGGGAATGCACAATGTGCGGAATGCCGCTGCTGCTGCGGCTGTCGCGCTATATCTGAATGTTCCTTCGGAATTGATTCGAGTTGGTCTCGAAGAGTTCGCGGGCGTTGGCCGCCGCTTCGATGTGAAAGGCGTGATTAATAACATTACGCTGATCGACGATTACGGCCACCACCCAGCCGAGATTCGCGCGACGCTCGAAGCCGCGCGTGGGTGCAATTTCAATCGAATTCTGGTGCTGTTCCAGCCACACCGCTACTCGCGCACGCAGCATTTGTGGGACGATTTTTGCCGCGCCTTCAACCATGCCGATATGGTTGTGCTGATGGATATTTATGCGGCAGGCGAGCAGCCGATCCCCGGCATTACCGGGCAGGCGCTGGCGGATGCGATTCGCGCTGCTGGACATATGAACGTCGTGTTTCACAGCTCGATGCAGGAGGGAATTGAGGAGTTGCTGCGGGCTTCGCGCCCCGGCGACGCCATTCTCACGATTGGCGCTGGAAACGTGAGCCGCGCGGCAGGCGAATTGTCGGCGCTGCTGGGAGCAAGGGTTTCATTGCATCATGCGGATTAGCGATCCAATTCTGATCGGAGCACTCGCCGCGCTTGGCGTCGAGCACGAGCCAGGAGTTTCGCTTGCCGATAAAACATCACTGGGAATCGGCGGCACGTCCGACATGCTCTTGATTTTGCGCCACGAATCCCTGCCTGAACTTATCCGAATCCTGAAGCAGTACGGCGTGCCCTACCGGTTTCTCGGCGGCGGCAGCAATGTGCTTCTGCCCGATGGCGAACTGCCTTGGGTGATTCTCCAGCTCGAACGGCAGAATCCTGAAGTCCGCATCGATGGGACATCCGTACTCGTGGATTGCGCCGCCGACCTTGGCCGCACGGTGACTACTTGTGCCAAGGCGAACCTGGGCGGCATGGAAGGCCTGATCGGAGTGCCGGGTACGATCGGAGGAGCGCTGCGGATGAACGCGGGCGCTTATGGGACGCAGATCGGTACATACGTCCGCGAAGTTCAGGTCTATCGGGCAGCCACCGGGCAAATTGAAACGCTTCGCGGGTCTGAAATAAATTTCGAATACCGCCACACTTCTTTTGCGCCCGATGATATTATGCTCACGGTGCGACTGGAACTTCCCTCCAAACCGTACAGCGAAATTCTGCAAGGAATCCGCATCTGCAATGAGAAGCGGCGAGCCAGCCAGCCGCTCAATCAAAAAAGCGCGGGATGTATTTTCAAGAATCCGCCGGGCGGGTCCGCCGGACGCATGATCGATGAGCTTGGCCTGAAGGGGCATTCGGTCGGCGACGCGCGCGTCAGCGACCGCCACGCCAATTTTTTTGTGAATGCGGGGCATGCCACCGCTGCCGATATGCTCGCGCTGATTGCCGATGTGCGCGAGCGCGTTCGCCAGCGGTACGGCGTGGAACTGGAAGAAGAAGTGATCGTCTGGAAGGAATCATGAGCGCTGAACCGGATTATCTCCCCGCGGATGCTCTAGCTGAAGACGAGCCGAAGTATCTCCGCAGGCAAAAGCCAGTGGAGATTCGGAAGCGCAAGTTCAGCCGAAAGACCTGGCCGCTGTATCGCCGGGTCGTGGTTAGCGTTTTTGTCACGATTGCTCTAGGACTCGTCGTGTATGAGGCCGGCCATTATTTCCTGTTTTCTCCGAGCGTCATGCTGGAACGCCCGGAGCAGATTGAAATCAAGGGCGGGCGGTTCGTTACTTCCGATGCGATTGTCGAGAAATTTTCGGCTGACATGGGCCGCAGCGTAGTTCGCGTGCCGCTCGGGGATCGCCGACGTGCGCTGGAGTCGCTGGCCTGGGTGGAGCATGCCGATGTGCAACGGGTGATGCCCAACCGCATTCGCGTGGAAATCACCGAGCGTACGCCGGTGGCTTATTTGCGCGCGGGGGACGAACTCTCTCTGGTGGATGCGTATGGAATCATTCTGGAACGTCCCGTCGAGGGAGCCTTTCGCTTCCCGGTGGTGAGCGGGCTTGCCGAATCCATGCCGCGGGAAGTTCGCGAGCAGCGCATGCAGTTGTTCGTGAAGTTTATGAAGGATATCGAACTCGCCCGGCCCGCTTCCGACGATCGCGTCAGCGAAGTCGATCTTTCAGGCGCAGCGGACATTCGCGCAACGCTCACAGGATTGGGCGCGGCGCCGGGCAATAGTTCGCCGATTCTTGTACACTTTGGCGACTCCGATTTTGGCAATCGTTATACCTTGCTCGCTGAGAACGTGGACCAGTGGCGTGCGAACACTGGTCGCGTAGACTCGGTGGATTTGCGGTTCGCGCGGCAGGTGGTGGTAAATCCGGAGACCACTACAATGGCGGTCAATAATACAGCTAGCACATCTGTGAGCGCTCCACCCCGTCGAGCGCAAGCCGCGAAAAAGCGGCGGTAAAAAGTTTCAGGCTTGCTCCGAATCGAGCAAGTCGGTTTTGAGTCCTCCGATTCGGGCGCGTCCCCGCCTGGGCCGGTGAAGAACTCGAAGGAGCGGCGGTTTGAACAAAAAAGATAAATATTTAGTGGCGCTGGACGTGGGGAGCACGAAGACGTCCGCCATCATCAGCGAAGTGGACGATTCCGGAAAAGCGAAATTCATTTCCATGGGTGCGGCGGAGTCCAAAGGCCTGCGCAAGGGATTGATTGCAAATCTTGGAGCGACGGCAACCTCCATTCGCCGCGCGATCGAAGAAGCCGAAGGAATTGCGCATGTGCCGGTGGAGCGCGTGATTGTCGGCGTCGCCGGGGGCCATATTCGCGGAGTCAACAGCCGTGGCGGAATCACGCTGGGGACTCGCGCACGGGACATTGACCGCGACGATATTCGCCGCGCCGTGGATGCCGCGCGCAACATCACGCTTCCCGAAGACCGCGTCGTTCTGCACGTGCTTCCTCAGGAGTTTCTAATCGATGCGCAGGACAACATTCGCGATCCCATGGGCATGGTCGGCCAACGTCTTGAAGTGAACGTCCATTTGGTCACGTCCTCCGCATCGGCGATGCAGAATCTGGTCACCGCCGTTAATCAGGCGGGCATCGAAGTCGCGGACACCGTGCTGGAGCCGCTGGCTTCGGCGGAAGCGTGCCTCACGCAGGACGAGCGCGAACTGGGCTGCTGCCTGCTGGACATCGGCGGCGGAACAACAGAACTGGTTGTCTTTGGCAACGGAATGTTGCGCCACGCCGCGGCGATTCCCGTGGGCGGCGACCATTTCACGAACGACCTTGCCGTCGGCCTGCGCACGCCGATTCCAGAGGCGGAAAAGATCAAGCGCGAGCACGGTTGCGTATTTAAGGATCTGATCGTGGAAGATCAGCCGATTGAAATTGCCAGCGTCGGCGACCGTCCGCCGCGAACGATATTCACAAGGATGCTGAATGAAATTGTCGAGCCGAGGGCCCATGAGTTACTCTCCTTGGTTCGCGATGAGTTGCAGCGCGGTGGTTTTGGCAAACTGATTCCCGCCGGTCTGGTGCTGTCCGGCGGCGGAGCACACCTGAAGGGCCTGACCGAATTGGCCGAGCGCATATTCAATTTGCCCGTGCGCCTGGCGGCTCCGCGGGGCCTCGAAGGAATGCCCGAAGAGCTTTCCCAGCCCGAGTACGCAACGGTTGTCGGCCTGCTGCTGTACGGCGCGCGCGCCCGGCGCCAGGCGCCCCAGCGGTCCGGCAATTTTGTAGCAAAGATAAAGAGCATGTTCGCGGGTGCGTAGCAGGCGAAACACCAGCGAGGCAGGATCATTTTTCCGGGGGAGGACGATTATGGCGAAAGACGCGGGAATTCGAATTTCATTCAGTGAGGAAAGTCAGCATCAGGGCGCGAAGATCAAGGTGATCGGGGTGGGCGGCGGCGGATGCAACGCCGTCAATCGCATGATTCGCGCGAAGGTCGAAGGTGTCGAGTTTATCGCGGCGAATACGGATTTGCAGGCGCTCAAGCTGTCGCAGGCGCCCGTCAAATTGCAACTCGGCGGGAAACTGACCAAGGGGCTGGGCGCAGGCGCGAATCCCGAGGTGGGCCGCAAAGCCGCGCTCGAGGATACCGACAAGATTATCGAGGCTCTCGAAGGCTCAGACATGATTTTCCTCACCACCGGCCTCGGCGGCGGCACCGGAAGCGGAGCCGCTCCAGTCGTTGCCTCATTGGCCAGCGAACTCGGCGCGCTCACTGTCGCTGTCGTAACGAAGCCATTCGCGTTCGAAGGCAAGCGCCGCCAGCAGCAAGCCGAGCAGGCTCTCTCCGAACTGGTCGGCTGCGTGGACACGGTCATCGTCATCCCCAACGAGCGGCTGATGGAAACAGTGGAAGCCGGCACCAGCTTCTTCGAAGCCTTCCGCATCGCCGACGATATCCTTCGCCAGGCGGTGCAGGGCATCAGCGACATCATCACAATTCCCGGAATTATCAATCGTGACTTCGCTGACGTGAAGACCATCATGCAAGGTCAAGGGTACGCCGTCATGGGCACGGCCGTCGCCTCCGGGTCCAATCGTGCCGTCGATGCCGCCAATCGCGCCATCAACAGCCCGTTGCTCGAAGACAATTCCATTCAGGGCGCGCAGGGGATCCTCATCAACATCTGCGGCTCATCCAGCCTTTCGCTCCACGAAGTGCATGAGGCTTCCTCCGTCATCCAGGCGGCCGCGCATGAAAATGCGAACATCATCTTTGGCGCAGTGATGGATGAGGCCATGAAGGAGCAGGTAAAAATCACCGTCATCGCCGCAGGATTCCGCGAGGCGGCCCGCAGGCAGCAGCACGAGAAGCCGGCCTATCTGCCGAAGACGTGGAAAGCCGGGCGCGAGGAACAGCACGCAGTCGAGCCGCAGGACGTTGTCGTGCAGGAGACTCCGCGTCCTGTCGTCAACGAAGTGATCCATCAGGAAAATACGGCCGCGGCGGACGATCTGGATGTGCCGACGTTCCTGCGGCGCGCGGCGCAGAAAGCCTAACGATTTGTTTTGAGTTTCGGCCGGGGCGCCATACAGGTGCCCCGGATTTTTTGTGAGATCTTCAAGGCAATGAGTAACTCGCGTCGATCAATTTTCTTGTGTCATTGTCTCTTCGCATTCCAATTTCAAATCCTTTCACTCAGCGCACAGACAAACACACGTGCACAGAAGGCAGAATTGGCAGGGAGCAACCCCGTGCAAGCGCCGATTAAAATCGATCGGCGCTACGCTGTCTTTAGAGGTAATTGGTCCGCGGCAACCACATCACTTTTCAATACATGGTCGGCACCCGATGACAATCCCGGGCGGCACATGTTTTTGTATTCTCCAGATCGTAAGAAAATAACTGAAGTTGCCGGAGAAGATGCTGTTCTCGACATGGACGGAAAGACATTCCAAACAGACATGAATTACGAAACCAAACACGACGCAGAACTAGGCTGGTCGCCGGATTCTTCGAAGTATTTTGTGACTTGGACGAAGACTGGCGAACTGGGGCCTTGGCATATGCAGGTATATGCGGTCGACGAGTCGGGCAGTCGAGAGTTTCCAAAAGTCGAACAGCCGGCCCGAAGTGATTTTGAACGTCGAGTTCGTCGGTTCCCGATCGATGAGGAACTCGATTCTCCGGAATACAACGCTCTATGGGAATCGGATGAATATTGTGAACCCTACCACGTTATCGGAGGACGCTGGCTGAATGGATCGAAAGAGATATTGCTCTCCGTTCTCAACCGAAATACCTCGGATTGCAGATACATGAGCGAATTCAACGTCTATCGTGTGAAGGCTACTACCGGGGAAATCCTGGAGCGCTTCACGGCACGGCAGGCGCACAAGCACTTCGGCGGTAAGTATCTGCCGCTAATAGTGCGCTAGAAGGCAATTTGATATCAGCTAAGGATCATTTGCGGGCCACAACATTGCTATCGAGCCCTCTCCTCAAACTAAGAGCACACGAAAGACCCCACCCCCAGGGGTATTTTGACCCGAAGTAAAGCTTTTCCCCTGTCCTGCCGATATTACAAATATATGCAATTGGGTTGTCGAACTGGGTGGACTCAGACCAAATCGGGCAGTCTATTGTCTCGAATCAAACATGCCGCAGGTCTGGCAGTAGTTTGGACCGTCGTGTGTATTGCGGGTGCAGGTCCGGTAGACTCGCAGGGGCAGGTTCATGACCCAATCCGCTCCCATGCCGGGGCGGTCAATCTTGTTGCCGTAATGCCGAGCAGCGCGCAAGTTTCCTTGCGAGTCTTTCCGTCACACGGATCCAGCCTTGAAAACGGATTGAACGACGATCTATTGGTGATAGCGCGACAATGGCTGTTTGCTCCCGGTACATCGCTCGATACCTACTGTACGGTCAAACCTCCTGTCGATCAGGTAGCAGAACTGGTATCCTTGAATCCCTCACTAGGTACTGCGTTCATCCAGAGATCCCCTTTGGAAACGATTTTTCTGCCCACAGTGCTCAGTTCTGGAGGAGGCCCGCAGATTGACCTTCAGTCGGTGGGAGTTATTCACGGGAGTTCCCGAGCTAATCCTACTGTTGTTCGCATTGTCGTCGTCGCAATCTAGGGATATACCGGAATTAGGATTAGGCGCCGGCAGACTTCGTGGGAGATAGTTGCCTTGTCCAACTTCGTTTACCGAGCAAATTCTGCCGCCTACAGATTGTAGGGAATAGGAATTTCCTGCCGGGTGGAAATCATCAGTTTGAGGTGCCTCAATCTAGATTAATTGTAAGCCTCATGTAATCGTGCACTTACGGAACATTCATCAAAGCGATGATTTGGCTATGTGCTTGCTAAAGAGATGTTGGCGCAAATTGAGGCATGGGCGACCCTGGCTCGCAGTTGCAGAAAGATCGGAGCTCCGGCCAAGACGAACTGAAGGTTTTCAGGCCATGGCCGATACATTCATTGGATGAACTTTACCAGCGGAGTTTGCCCGAGGTTGATTGCAATTTTCTGAATGAGGTAAACCATGTCAGTCACCGGTATTGCAAGCAGTATTCTTTCCACGCTGAGCGGGTTGCAGAATCAGCAATCTCCCTTTCAGCAGATCAAGAGTGAATTTCAGCAACTCGGACAGGACCTGCAATCGGGCAATCTGAATCAGGCACAGTCTGATTTTACGACGCTGTCGCAAAATCTATCGACCGTGTTCCAAGGCGAGACAAACGCCTCCACGACTGCCGCCACGACCGCCGCAAATACGATCGCTGCAACCAGCAACCCGATCTTGCAGGCGTTCAATCAACTCGGGCAGGATCTCCAATCGGGGAATCTGCAAGCGGCACAGCAGGACTTCACCAACATTCAGCAGGATGCGCAGCAGGCCGCGCCACAAGTCGGCGGACATCATCACCATCACCACGCGGAAAGCTCGCAGGATTCATCCTCCTCGCAGCAAAGCAATCCGATCGTTCAGGCATTCAGCCAACTGACGCAAACTTTGCAGTCGGGAAATCTGCAGGGCGCCCAGCAGGCCTATTCCGCTCTCCAGTCGGATTTGCAGCAAATCGGAGGTTTCACTTCTTCAGGAGCGAGTACGCCCAGCAGCACGGCGGCAAGCAGCGGCGGGCTTAACATCTCTGTTTAACCGGCCGTTCCTTTTGCCGGGTATTGCGAAATTGCGTTTTGTAGAGATTCAGTTCAGGTAAACTGGCGCGCATGGCTGGAGAAATCCACGTGCGCGCTGGAATCCTGGAAGAGATGCTGCGGCATGCGCGGGCTGAGCCTCGCCTGGAATGTTGCGGTCTGCTAGCCGGCATCGGCGGAGTCATCTCACAGATTTTCCCCACGAAGAACGCCCTCGCCAGTCCAACCGCATACGAAATCGCACCACAGGAATTATTTCAGCTACTTCGCAGCATCCGCAGCGAAGGCCTCGAGCATCTGGGAATCTATCATTCGCATCCGGCCGGAGAGAACTTTCCGTCGCGGAGCGACATCGAGCAGTCTTACTATCCGCAACAAGCCTACTTCATTCTAGCGCCTCAGTCCGAAGCGCCTCGTCCGATTCGCGCATTCCAGATTCTCGATGGGCGTGTGCAAGAATTGGAAATTGCGGCGGTGAAGGCGTAGGGGCACGCCATGGCGTGCCCCTACTTCGAATTCCCGCTGACGATCGAACTATAAACTTCGCGGACCTGATCCGCCGAACGCTCCCACGAATATTTTTGTACCAATTCGTGGCCGCGGCGGATCAGGGCTTCGCGCGTCACGTCCTCGGTCAGGATCTGGCGAATTCCGCGCGCAATTTCGAAAACATTTTCCGGATTCACCAGCAGTGCTGCGTCCGCGAACACTTCCGGCAGCGAGGAAACGCTTGACGTAAGGACCGGCGTGCCATGCGCCATCGCTTCCAGCGGAGGGAGCCCGAATCCTTCATAGAGCGAGGGGAATAGAAACGCCTTCGCGCGGGAATAGAACACCCGCAACACGGGATGTGGCACGAACCCCAAGAAGCGCACTTCGCCTTGCAACCGCGAACGAAGAACGGCGCGTCGCAAATCCGAATGCTCCTCGGCGGAATCGCCGATCAGGAGCAATTTTAATCCAGCAAATTCCGGGTGGTCGCGCAGGTCCGCCTTGGCCACGGCAAAAGCTTCGATCAGGCGCGGCAGATTTTTCTGGGACTTGATATTTCCGGCGTACAACACGAACGGGCCGGTGACGGCGTGGCGTTCCAGGACTCGGTCGGCGTCGGTGGGCATCGGTTCGCGCACGAATCGTTCATCGAGCGCGTTATAGACGACCTCGATTTTTGCTTCGGGAACGCCGAACACGCGGGAGAGTTCGCGCTTAGAGGAATGGGAAACGGCCATGATGCGATCAGCGCGGCTAAGCGCGCGTCGCGCAAAGAATAATCGTCCCGCCTGCACCAGTGGAGTCGCTCCCACAGGAGGAGCCAGCACGTCCGTCAAATCGTGTACCGTCAGCACGAGGCGTGTCGGCACAACTGCGGGCGCGTAGAACCACGGCATGTGCAGAATATCGACGCGATGTTTGCGCAATAGAAACGGCAAGTGCATGTGCGTCTGGAGCGAGCCGGGATCGTGCTTGTAGTCGAGCAGAACAAAATTGCCGGGGAGGGCGTCGAACTGTTGCAGGTGCCGATGTTCGCCGATCAGCAGGTACTCGGTTTTATTGTTGGTTCGCGCAAACTGGTTGATGATATTGCGGATGTATGTGCCGATTCCGAAATCGCCGGCGCGCCGGATATCGATCGCGACCCGCATCGGCTTCAGCGCTTACCGAATTGCGCCGTGGCTCCCGGCGAACGAAGGTGCGATATCCCATCGGCGCGTGTAAAGAGGGAATTGCGTGGCGAATTCCGCGACTTCATTACGGATGCGGCGCTCGCGGTCACCGTCGCCCAGATGCAATAGCACTTCGGCAATCCACGCGGCGATGCGCTCCATTTCCGGCTCGCGCATTCCGCGCGTGGTGATCGCGGGAGTGCCCATGCGGATTCCGCCCGCCGTCATCGGCGGCGTGGGATCGAAGGGAATCGAGTTCTTGTTGGCGGTGATGCCGGCGCGGTCCAGCGCCGGTTGCGCGTCCTTGCCGGTGATTCCGCGCGAATAGAGATCGATCAGGAACAGGTGATTGTCGGTGCCGCCGGAAACGATGCGGAATCCGGCCTTGGAAATTTCCGCGGCCAGTTTGCGCGCGTTGGCGACGATTTGTTTGGCGTATTCGCGGAAGCCCGGATCGGCGGCTTCCTTCAGGCACACGGCTTTGGCGGCGATGATGTGCATCAGCGGCCCGCCCTGCGTGCCGGGGAATGTGATGCGGTCGAGTTCTTTGGCGTATTGCGCCTTGCACAGCACCAGGCCGCCGCGCGGCCCGCGCAAAGTCTTGTGCGTGGTGGTCGAGACGAAATCTGCGTGCGGTACCGGGCTGGGGTGCATGCCTCCGGCCACCAGTCCCGCGATGTGCGCCATATCTACGAAGAACAGCGCGCCCACCGCTTTCGCGGTTTCGGCGATGCGCGGGAAATCGATGATGCGTGAATAGGCGCTGGCGCCTGCGACGATCATTTTCGGCTTGTGCTCGCGCGCCAGGCGGTCGAGTTCTTCGTAATCGATCGTTTCGGTTTCCTTGCTTACGCCATAGGGAATGAATTTGTACATTTTGCCGGAAAAATTCAGGGGATGGCCGTGCGTCAGGTGCCCGCCGTGCGCCAGATTCATGCCCAGCACGGTGTCGCCCGGCTGCAAGGACGCCATGTAAACGGAAACGTTGGCCTGCGTGCCGGAATGTGATTGCACGTTGGCGTGCTCTGCGCCGAAGAGAGCTTTTGCGCGGTCGATTGCCAGCTGCTCGACGACGTCCGCGAACTCGCACCCGCCGTAGTAGCGCTTGCCGGGATAGCCCTCCGCGTATTTATTGGTGAGCACCGAGCCCGCCGCTTCCAGCACTGCTTCGGAAACGAAATTTTCCGAGGGGATCAGTTCGATGCCGGTACCCTGGCGGCGTCCTTCGTCGCGAATCGCGTCCGCGATTTCGGGATCGACTTCCTGCAAACTCCGATTCATTTTGAGTGAAACTGTCGTGTCAGTCATAATTTGTGTTCTCGCTCCCGATCCATTTCACTGATCTTGTCGATGCGGCGCTGATGCCTGCCGCCGGCGAATGTCGCGTTCAAAAATTCCTGGACGATCTCAATGGCCTCATCGTCGCCCACCACTTTGCCGCCCAGGGCGATGACGTTGGCGTTGTTGTGCTCGCGCGCCCGGCGCGCCGTCAGCGAATCGTGCGCCAGCGCGGCGCGAATGCCCTCGACCTTGTTGGCGGCGATCGAAACGCCGATTCCCGTGCCGCACACCAGAACGCCCAGAGGATTTTTCCCCGAGGCGACGCGTTCACCCACCGCGCGCGCGAAATCGGGATAATCCACCGATTCCTCCGACCACGTTCCCACGTCATCGACCGCGTAGCCCGCGCCTTCCAGGTACTTCTTGATCGTTTCCTTGGCGCGAAAACCGGCGTGGTCGGCGCCGAGGGCGATTCGCGGTTTGGAGGAGGAATCCGGCACTTGGGTGCTCTTTTCGATTCTAGCGGAAGATTGGGGGAAATCCAATTTCGGGGGACGAGGGGTGTTCTAACTTTGCACTCTGGTCTGCAATCGGGCGATCCGGTAATCAATCAGTTTCCGCGGAGATCGTTTATCGGGGGGCGGGGACCTAATTCTTCTCTCTCAAGTTGGGGAACGGCTCCTTACAATGCGGACACCACTCGGGCGCATCCGCTCGGCTGCGCTTTATAATCTCGCATTCATTAGCTGCCCACAGCATTGTTCGATCTTCTAGAAAAACGAATGCAAATGCTTGATTGTGATTTCTAGGCTTCAATCTGACGGCAGGCACAGGCGGTTTGCCGTCACAGGAAGTGTAATCATCCTCAAACATGACAACGCCCTTGTAGTCCGCGAACCGACACCTATCAGCGTTCCGTTGCGCGTCAAACCAGCAACCTAACCAAGCTCCTCTCTGTGCCAAGAAGAGAGGGGCAGGCGGGCCCTTAATCCATACCGAATTTGTCGGTAAATTTTTAGGAAGCGCGGGTGGGTGCGATACCCACCAACTGCGGAAGACAATTGGCCCACCGATGATTAGCAGCAGTCCTACGACGATACCAATAAGTTTAAAAATGCGCATTATCTTGGCCGCACAGTAGTAGGCGTATGATACCACTCAACTAAGTCGTCAGGCTACGAACTCCAGCTTGCAAAAATCGCATCGATACTTTCCAAACTTCTTTAATCGAGCCTGATATAGTTAAATTGCAAATTCCGTATCACGTCCTCATATCTTAGGAGCGCGCGAAAATTTCATCGTCATGATTCAACTCTCCTCGGCAGGTAAACATTTCGGCTCGAAAACACTCTTCGAAGGGCTCAACTGGGTCGTCAACAATGGCGAGCGCGTCGGCTTGGTGGGCGCGAACGGGACGGGCAAATCGACGCTGCTGAAGGTGCTGGCGGGGATCGAGACGCTGGACGAGGGCACCTACTTCGCTTCCAAGGGCTCCACGACCGGATATCTGCCGCAGGACGGCATGGCGCTTTCGGGGCGTACGGTGATGGAGGAATGCCTCTCGGTCTTCGGCCACTTGCTGGAAATTGAAAAGGAAATGGAAACGCTGACGCACCGGATGGCGGAGATCGATCCGAAGAGCGACGAATACCAGAAGGTGATGGATCGCTATCACCGGATTCAGACCGAGTTTCAGAATCACGATGGCTATGCGCTGGAAGCGCAGGCGGGCGAGGTGCTCGGCGGACTGGGTTTTGGACGCGACGATTTGAATCGTCCTGCGGAGGAGTTTTCCGGCGGCTGGCAGATGCGCCTGGGCCTGGCGAAACTTCTGCTGACCAAGCCGCACCTGCTGCTGCTCGATGAGCCGACCAACCATTTGGACCTGGAGGCGCGCAACTGGCTGGAAGACTATCTGACGGAGTATCCCTACGCCTTTGTGGTGGTCTCGCACGACCGCTATTTTCTGGACGTTGCCGTGAATCGCATTCTGGAAATCTGGAACAAGCGCACGTTTTTCTACACCGGGAATTACGATCACTACATCACGCAGAAGACCGAGCGGCGGACGCAACTGGAAGCGGCGTATAAAAATCAGAAGGACCGGATCGATCACCTCGAAGCGTTCATCAACCGATTCCGCTATCAGGCCACCAAGGCCAAGCAGGTGCAAAGCCGCATCAAGGAGCTCGACAAGATTGAGCGCATCGAATTGCCGGACGACGAGAAGACCATTCATTTTTCGTTTCCGCAGCCGCCGTCGAGCGGGCGTATGGTGACGGAGTTCCGCAACGTGGCCAAGAGCTATGGCGAGAAGCACGTCTTCAGCGGCGTGAATTTCACGATCAATCGCGGCGACCGCATCGCCCTGGTGGGCGTAAACGGCGCTGGAAAATCCACTCTGATCAAGCTGTTGGCCGGTGCGGAAACCGTGACGCACGGCGAATTCCGCCTGGGTCACAACGTGGAAGTCGACTACTTTGCGCAGGACCAATACAAGGCGCTCGATCCCAACGCGCGCCTGATCGACGATCTGGCCAGCATCGCGCCCACGGCCGTCAGCGATCAGACGCGCCTGCGCACGCTGCTCGGCTGCTTCCTGTTTTCCGACGACGACGTGTTCAAGCGCATCGGCGTGCTCTCCGGCGGCGAACGCAACCGCTACGCGCTGGCCCGCATGTTGTTGCAGCCGCCGAATTTTCTGCTGCTCGACGAGCCGACGAACCACCTTGACCTGCAGGCAAAGGATGTGCTGCTCGAAGCGCTGCAAAAATTTACCGGCACGGTGGTGTTCGTTTCGCACGACCGGTATTTCATCGACAAGCTGGCGACGCGCATTTTCCAGATCGAAGGCGGCGGTCTATTCGACTATCCCGGCAATTACGAGGATTATTTGTGGCAGAAGGAGCGCCGTGAGTCGGGCGAGCTGCCGTCGTTCGGGAATTTGCGGCACACACCGGAATTGCCTGCCGCGCCGAAGCGCGAGGAGCCTCCGGCCAAGAAGGTGAATCCGCTGGTCCTCCGCAAGATGCAAAAACGCCGTGAGGAGTTGGAGGAAGATATCTCCCGCTGCGAAGCGGAAATTGCGTCCTACGAATTGGAGTTGGCGAATTTTAAGAGTGCGCAGGAGTCGATCCGCGTGGCGGCATTGATCGACGAGCGCCGTTCGAAACTGAAAGAGATGATGCGCGAGTGGGAGGAAATTGAAACTACGCTGGAAGAGCCTGAGCAGGCGCTGGAATCTGAAACTTCCTCTGACTGAAATTCGCTTTCCCCCCGGGCATCTTCATCCAATGCCAGGGACTTATCCTGGATCCCGAAGATATCTATATCACTAAGCCAATCCTCCGCGCGTCGTCCGTAGGGGCACGGCAACGCCGTGCCCCTACCACTGCGAGCACGCTGCAACTTTTAGATTCCCCTGGAATTTTACGTTCCTCATCGACGCGCCGCAAAAAACGATTGCAGCAACTCCACGGACTCCTCGGCAAGGACGCCGGACGTAACCGCGACGCGATGATTCAGCGCGCCCACGTCGAGCACCTGCATGCAGGTGCGCACCGCCCCGCCCTTCGGATCGTCCGCGCCGTAAATCAGACGCGCGATGCGAGCCTGCACCAGCGCACCCGCGCACATCGCGCAAGGCTCCAGCGTCACGTAGAGCGCAGCGCCATTCAGCCGATAATTGCCCACCGTAACCGCCGCCGCGCGCAATGCCACGATCTCCGCATGCGCCGTGGGATCGCAATCCCCAATGGTGCGATTGCCCGCGGCAGCAACGATGCGATCTTCGAGCACAATAATCGCGCCAATGGGAACTTCACCGCGAACTGCCGCCGCGCGCGCCTGCGCGATTGCCAGATGCATGCATTCGTTGTCGGTCACGGGAGCGGCACAGCCAGGAAGGGAATCACGTACTCGAACGCCATCACGTCATGAAGCCTATCGTTCAGCCGTGTGGGATGCGCTTCGTACTCGGGAGGAATCTCAAACCACGGTCGCTGAATTGCGGTATTCATCAAGCGCGATTCTACCATTCAAGTGAGTGGGTCGTAAGGCGGATCGGCAATGCAATCCACGCGACGGCCTTCGAATATCCTGCCGACCGGAGTTCAAGTGATCGTAGATTCTCGGAGCCCACCCCTGCCCCTTCAACCCACACTCCGCTTGACAATCGCGCCCTTCATCGACAGACTAGCGCCATGAATTCATTCTTTAGCCGGCTGTTTCTCGCTGATTTCTGGAAGGGAATGATCCTTACCTTCCGCACGCAGAATCCGAAGAATATCTATACCGAGCAATATCCGCAGGAGCGGCCGATGGTGGCCGAGCGGTACCGAGGCGCGCCGCGCTTGAACATGAATCCGGAGACGGGCGAGACGCTGTGTATCTCGTGCAACCTGTGCGCGCTGGCCTGCCCGGAAAATCTGATCGTGGTGGGATGGCATCGTGACGACGCCACGCGGCGCAAGGTGCTTACAACATTTACCTACGATACTTCGCGCTGCATGTTCTGCGGGTTGTGCGAAGACGCCTGCCCCACCGATTGTCTCGAGCTGACCCAGGACTTCGAAATGGCTTCCTACTCGCGCGAGGGCGCGATCTGGGACCGGCACAGACTCGAGGAAGGGCCCACGCCGGCGCGGTACACTCGCTGAGATTCAGATAACACATTGGGCGCGGTGGCAACCCAGGTCCCCCTACGTCCCCGCAACATGACGCTGTAATTTGAGTGAATTTCTCCGATGGAACTAAATTTATTTCATTGGTCTTGCGCGCAAAACAATCATGGAACTACGTAAAGATCCCATCACACGCAGTTGGGTTGTCGTAGGCCACCGCGAAGGGTCCACGGAATGTAGCGTCGGGTGCCCCTATTGCGCACCGAAGGTTGATTCCCAACCCACGTTGTTGCGGCTCCCGGCGCAGGGCCCCTGGCAGGTGATCGCGCAGCCGCATCCGGACCCGTTGTACCGTGTCGAAGGCGATCCGGGCCGCCGCGCCGACGGGATTTACGACACGATGCACGCCGTAGGCGCTGATGAGATCATCGTCGAAACGCCCGAGCACAACCGCAGGCTGGAGGATTTGAGCGAAGATCAGATATTGCTGGTGATGGAAGCGTGGAAACAGCGAATCCTGGATCTGAAGCGAGATACACGGTTTAAGTATGTATCCGTCTTCAAGAATTATGGAGCTCTGGCGGCACAGGAAGGATCGCATTCGCATTCGCAGGTGACCGCGACTACTTTTGTGCCGCGAAGACTTCTTTACGAGTTGCGCGCCTCGCGCGAATGGTTCGAAGAAAAGGAGCGCTGCGTATTTTGCGACATCGTCAAACAGGAAGAGCGCCAGGGCAAACGCATTGTGGATACCCAAGGAGGATACGTCGCCCTGTGCCCTTATGCTTCAAGAGTGCCGTATGAAGTCTGGTTGCTCAATCGTAAGCACAATTACTTGTTCGAACAGCCGCATTCCGGGCCGGGGTCGAACCGGCGCCACCTTGCGGGCCTGCTGAAACGTGTCTTGCTTCGTTTGAGGCAAGTCGCCCCGGCGTATCACCTCGTCGTGCATACCGCGCCGAACACAATTCATCCCAAGGGCGAAGTATCCAAATACTGGAAAACAATTGCCGACGATTATCATTGGCACATCGAAATCATGCCAATTGTCGAGACCCGCAGCAAGTCCTACAGTATCAAGGAAGTCTATTTCAACGGCTTGCTGCCGGAAGAGGCCGCCGAGCGGCTGCGCTCGCTGGAATTGAAGCCTTGAGGCGGAGGGAACACGGCGGCATCTTCTTCCGTCTCCTCTTCCTGCTGGTTTTTCTGGGATTTCTGGCATTCCTCTATGTGATTCGCCACCCGATCATGCGGATGTCCGGCCAACTCTGGATCGTCGATGAACCCGCCGAACATGCCGACGCCATAATCGTTCTGAGCGATGACAATTTCGCAGGAGACCGCGCATTTCATGCCGCGGATCTGTACCGAATGCGGGTAGCTCCACTCGTTGTCGCCAGCGGACGCATGCTGAGGCCCTATGCAGGAATGGCGGAGATCATCGAGCGCGATCTGGAAACTCACGGCGTGCCAATGGAATCCATCGTAAAGTTCCCCCAGAGGGCTGCCAACACGCGCGAGGAAGCGGAATCGCTGAAAGGTCTTGTCGCCAACCGAGGGTGGCACCGGCTTCTGATCGTGACGTCCAACTATCATACGCGGCGCACACGTTTTATATTTGGCCGCGTTTTTCCTTCGAACGTAACGGTTCGAGTGAGTGCAGCGCACGATTCCGAATTCGATCCCTCGCGCTGGTGGGAGACGCGTTTGGGGGTGAAGCTTTTTTCTAGCGAATTAGTCGGGTATTTTATGGCATGGTGGGAATTGCGTGGCAAGCCTTCCCCCGATTCCAGTGCAATTGTCGTGGTTCCCATTTTGCTCCGCCCGCATTTGTGACCCTTATTACCCTTGAACCGCCGCAAACCCGGTTGCCCGTATCTGATTGGAAACATCCCGTAATTATAGGCATGCGCGAGGTTTACAGCCGTATAACCCTATTTTATAGTCTGCTTTCTACCGTCCCTCCGGGCTGCCCCTGTGTCCGCCCCGGCCCTCTGGCTACGGAGTTTCGGTTGGGGAGGAATTCATGTGGCGTAAACCAGAAGAATCCAAACCTTCAGCACCTGTTGCCGAAGTTCCACCGACTCCGAAACCTGAACCGGCGCGAAGTGTTGCCGGACTAACGGCGGAAGTAGTCCAGCCATCGGGCGGCGTTGTGACGTCCACTCTTATAATCAAGGGTGAAATTCGAGGCCGGGAAGATCTGTATATCGATGGGGAAGTACAGGGCACAATCCATCTCACCGACGGCCGCGTCACCGTCGGACCGCACGGCAAGATTTCAGCCGATGTGGATGCACGCGAGATTGTGGTCCGAGGAAAAGTGAAAGGTTCGATCCGCGGCCGCGAACGGGTGGAAGTGGGCAAGACTGGTGAAATCTACGGAAACATCGCGACGCTCCGCATTGCCATCGAAGAAGGAGCGCAGATACACAGCAAGGTGGAGATCACCCAGGGCGAAGTGCAGCGCAGCAATCGGGCCCCAGAAAAATCAACACCAGCCGCTTCGAATCAATCCATGGCCATGAAGGCCGGCGCGGATTTAAGTAACTGAGGACCTGAGCGATCCTATGAGTCTGTTCACCAAGCTGCGAAATGGCAATGCCCAAACCATTTCCCCCCAAGTAAAGGCACATCCTCGAGGGCATGCAGCCACGGCTACTGCCTCTTCGCCATCGAAGGTTGCGCCAACCGGGCCTGCAACTGTCTCCCGTGTTTCACGAGTTTCCAATGGGCTTAAGGAATTTTTGCATCAGCTAGACGGAATAGGCCGAGGTCACCTACTGGATATGGGGCCCGCACGGCAGACCACCCTCAACTTCTTCATAGAGCGTGGGTTTAAGGTTTACACGGAGGACCTACTGGAGGGGTGGAAGCTCTTCCTGGATTCGGATGACCGACAATCGCAGGAGTCCCGGAATAGCGAGTCCCCGTTGGACATGACGCCTTCGGCGCGTGCGGAACGTTTTCTGGCGACCACTCTTCAATTTCCCAAGGACACTTTCGATGCGGTGTTGATGTGGGACATTCTCGATTATCTCGATAGCGACCTGGTATCGAGGCTGATGGTTCGAATCACCTCGCTTGTCCGCGACGGTGGAGTCGCCATGGCGATTTTTCACACCCGCAAGCCCGAATCGTTCCAACGCTACCGCGTTGTGGATGCGCAAACATTGGAGTTGATACCGGCTCCCTGCGCATTTTCTCCGCAGCGAGTCTATCAGAACCGTGAAATTGCGGACCTTTTCCGGAGGTTTCGTTCCTCGAGGACATTTGTGGGACGCGAGCAGTTTCGCGAAAGCCTATTCGTAAAGTAGATCCGATAGCTCCATATTCAAAAAGGTTTGGAGCGAAAGGTTCCTTTGGAACGCCGATAAGACAGCGAATTCCAGTACTAGAAGTTCTTGAACTAGTCGATAACATTCAGGATAGACTCGTTCCAATCGGCGGGGCCGGCGCTATTTCCCGATTCCTTATTCGCGGACTCAATTAGTTCGGAGTGGTCCAGATTCCTTTCCCTGCCCAGTAGCACTTTCTGATCTACTCCACGAAGCCAGGGTAGGTCTTCTCCGGCAGGGGCAACCCCAACAGAGCGTAGTTTAATCCGGGTTGCGTCGCGGAATAGCTTAGTCAGGGTTCGAACGGCTCGCGCGCCGTCGCAGCCGGAGGAAAAGTGCCAGAAGGTCTTGCCCGGGCGGGCATCGAAGCCGCGTTCCTTTGCCGCTGCAACAAAACGCGCGATCGCCGGTTCGTCCGCGGAGGTGAAATAGAACGGCTCATCGAACTCCCGGCTGCGGGCAAGCTCGGCATCGCGAGGCTTCAGGCCCGTGTTTCCCGCTATCTCCTTCGAACTCATGTGGTGGAATCCGGCGACGCCCACGCCACACTCCTCGGCGATGTCATCCAGCGCTTCACAGACTTCCTTATACGGGCGGCCGAGGGCAACACTGAGGTAACGGGCAGTTCGCCTGGAATCCGGAATTTTCAAGCTGAAATAACCGTCCGGAAAATAAATTCCGCCGCCGCTCTCCGTAATGAAGGGATGGGAGTGTTCCATTTTGCGGCGCAGCGGCTCGATTTCCTCGCGTGTCTGCGGGGTCACCAGCACGAGAGGAATGTGGCGTCGTTCGAGTTCTGACAGGGCTTCCTCCGCTCCGGCAAAAGAGCCGGTGCGAGGATCCAGCAGGGCGCCTTCCAGCGCGGAAAATATTAAATGGCGAGGGGCAAGCAAGGCAGGAAACAGTTTAACTCGCGCGAACGATGTGCGATAGGGACGTTTTAGATGCGCCAACGGCGGAAGGGACGCCCCCGCGTCCCTTCCGCCGTGTTTGTTTCATCTCTGCTTGTAACTTCGTTAATCGCTCGATGCTGTCTGAGCGCCGACGGACTTTGGCAAACTGATATAGCCGGTGATCTTGTCCTTGGTCACGGAGTTGACGACGAATTCCAATGGGCGGCGGTCGCCTCCCTGATGGAAGAAGATCGGCTCATCCTCGGGCAAGTTCTTCTTTTCGATGCGGACGTCGTTGACAATCAAAGCGACGTTGTAGCGCTTCTTGTTGAGGTTCGTGCCGCGAAGTTCAACCATCACATTGCCGACCTTCTGCGGTTTGTTCTTGGTGTCGATGGTGAATTCGACGTAGTCGCGCTCGCCCAGGCGGCGGAGCTGTTCGACGTCTTCATGGTTGCGTGCGATCAGCGTTCCCAGTTCGCTGCGGGCCATCTTCAGGTCGTTTTGTGTGGTGTCAAGATCGGTGCGGACGCCGGCAACTTTGCCATCGACGGTTTTCACATCGTCCGTGGTTGCTTTTGTGGCCAGCTCGGTTTTCACCGCGCCGTCCATTTCGGCGATCTTCTGCTCGCTTTCGGTCTTGATGGCGACCGCTTCTTCACGAGCCTTCTTCAGGTCGCTTTGTGTGAGCCGGAGCTTCTTGGTGACCACACTCAGGTCACTTTGCAGCCCGGAATTAGTTGTATCGCTTTGTGCCACATGCGCCTGGACCTGCGCAATCTGGTTGCCGAATTCCTGCTGTACGGCTTTCACCTTGTTTTCCATGGACTGCTGAATTTCCTGGCTTTGCGTCGAGGCATTGTGTGCGAGCACGAGTCCCACCAGAGCCACTACTCCAAGTACAGCCACAGCTGCAAAGATCCATCCAGGAGTGCCTCGTTGCCCTTCGTTACGATTGAATTCTTCAGTCATGTTTGTTCCCCCAGTCAAAATGAAAATCCCTATTGCAAACCCCGACTAGGTTTAAGCACGCTGGCCGCCATGCCATTACGCAACTTTGCATTGTGGATGTCACTGAAAATGAAGCTGATACGGCTTTGCTATTTTCCCTGCATAGGCGACTATGCGTGCAAACTTTACTTGAACAGTGAGTTTTCTGGAGGTCCTCAAATATTTCTGCGGCAATCGTTGTCAACATTTCTCGTTTACTTTGCCGAAAGTTTTGACACAATTGGGTCCCGTGTTGAGAGTGTAGGTCCCGACGAAAATTAGAGTTATACTCTTAGTCGGAACCTGCCGATCGCATTCAGGATAGGCTCGGATACTTCAGATATTTTTAAGTTGCTGGAAGCGTAGGAATTCATGCTACGTCTGCCAATCCACCGGAGCACGTCCCGGCGGGAGTCGCGTCATACTTGGTATGTGCGCTTTTTAGTGTGTTGTTCAGCCAGGAGGATCAATATGTTCGGTGCGTGTAAACCAAAAATTCTCTCATCCTTTCTGTTGTTCTCTTTTGGACTCTTCAGCCGCCCCGCATTCGCCCAGCTCGACCTTGCCGGACAGTGGGGCCAGAGGCAGCATGAAGACGCGCCCGAGCGCATCGGTGGACCTGAGATCGGCGATTTCACCGCGATGCCCATCAATGACGCAGCGCGCATGCGCGCCGATGCCTGGGACGCGACCAAGTGGGAGATGCTCGAACACGAGTGCGAGCCGCATCCCTCCGATTACGGACCACGCGGCCCCGGTGACCTGAGAATGTGGTCGGACCTGGATTCACTCACCGAGGGAGTCCGGGCGTGGCATTCGGTCTTGCGGTGGATGCTGCCGGTTCGAACGATTTACATGGACGGCAGGCCGCATCCTTCCGAGTATGCGCCGCACACGTGGCAGGGTTTCTCCACGGGCGAATGGGAAGGCGACATGTTGAAGGTAACCACGACGCACATGAAGGAAGGGTGGGTTCGCCGCAACGGCATTCCGCGCAGCGATAAATCCACAATGATCGAGTATTTCATCCGCCACGGGGATTACTTCACGCTGGTGACCGATGTGGAAGACCCGGTTTACATGACGGAGCCGTTTATTCGAACGTCGAACTGGATTCTGGATCTTGGGTATCGCCTGGGACCGAATACGTGCCTTCCCAGCGCCGAGGTGAATCATCCGAAAGGCTGGGTCTCGCATCACTTGCCGGGAAAGAATCCGTGGCTGAACGAATACGCGTCGCGGTGGGGAATACCGGAAGAAGCTGTTCGCGGCGGCGGATATACGACGTATCCGGAATACCAGGAACGGCTGGCGAAATTGCCCGCTCCTCCCAAACTCCAGCCCACTGAGCAGAAACAATGAATCGAATCTCGCTGAAATTTCCCGTAACCATGAGGGCGATGCTCGCCTTGGTCCTGTTTGTTTTTGCCGGGGCTGCAGCCCGCGCCCAAGCCCCGCAAACCGTCGGGCAGAACGTGGATATCGGGAAGAGCTCTCTCCAGATGCTGCGCGTGCAAGGGAATGTGTACATGATTGCCGGCGCGGGCGCGAACGTCACGGTGCAAGTGGGCGAGAAAGTCGTGATCGTGGTGGATGCCGGCACCGCCGATAAGAGCGCCGAAATCGTCGCGGCGATCAAGGCGGTGACTGACAAGCACATCATGTTCGTCATCGACACCAGCGCTGACGAAGACCATACGGCCGGCAATGGAAACTTATCCAAGGCAGGTTGGGTTCTGCCCAATGCCGCGCTGGGGCCAATGCAGACGGCTGGCGACATCGGGCTGACTTTGCCTCCCGGCGCGTCGATCGTTGCGCACGTCAATGTGCTTGGCAGGATGAGCGATTCAGTGAAGACAGCCAAACCAGTTCCTTCAAGCGACTGGCCGACCGATCCCTACGACACCGACGAGTGGAAACTGTATAACGGCGAAGGCATCGTGATGTACCACCCGGCCAGCGCGCACACTGACGGCGACAGCATCGTCTATTTCCGCAAATCAGACGTCATCAGCGCGGGCGACATCGTGAGTTTCAATAGTTATCCGGTCATCGACCTGGCCCGCGGCGGGTCGATCAACGGCGAGATCGATTCGCTGAACATGCTCATCGACTTGCTGATCCCGGTTGAAAATGAAGAGGGCGGCACGTACGTGATTCCCGGTCACGGGCGCATCTGCGACCGCAATGACGTTGTGGGCTACCGCGACATGGTGACCATCGTGCGCGACCGCGTGCAGGCCGGCATCGACGAGGGAAAAACGCTGGAGCAAATCGAGTCGGCCAAACCCACGCTGGATTACGACGGGCTGTACGGCTCTACGACCGGTCCCTGGACGACGAATATGTTCCTCGAAGCAGTCTATAAGGACCTGAGCAAAGTGAAGAAGCAGGCAGGCTCGAAAATGGGCGGTGGCAAATGACCGGCGGTCGAAACAGATTTTTTAATTTGCGGATTGCTGCTGCAATGCTTGCCGCAATCGCTGCGTTTGGACATAGCGCGGCGGCGCAAACTCCGGCTCCTGCCGCCAAACCGGCGACTCTTTCCCCGAAGGACTCGGCGTTGATTGACATTTCCGGCTACTGGGTTGCGATCGTCAACGAGGACTGGCGCTGGCGCATGATGACGCCGAATAAGGGCGATTACGCGAGCGTCCCGCTGAACGCCGAAGGCAAACGCGTCGCTGGCCTGTGGGACCCCGTGAAAGACGAGCACGACGGCAACAACTGCAAGGCCTACGGCGCGGGCAATATCATGCGCATCCCGGCCAGGTTTCACATTACCTGGGCCGACGACAACACGATGAAGATGGAAGTCGATGCAGGAATGCAGACGCGGCTGTTCCACTTTGACGGCGCGAAATCGCCGGTCGGCGCTCCCCAATTGCAGGGTTATTCGGTCGCCAAATGGGAAAAGCAGGTTCAGCGCACCGGCGCCGCGTCCTTGGGCTTCAATGGGCCCACTCCGGGCAAAGGCGGGACGCTGCACGTGGAGACAACCCATTTGCGTGCCGGTTATCTGCGCAAGAACGGCGTGCCCTACAGCGAAAACGCCACGCTCACCGAGTACTACGACAAGTTCGAGCGCAAAGGCGAAACGTACCTGATCGTCACCTCCGTGGTGATCGATCCGCAGTACCTCAGCGACAAGTTCATTATCAGCAGCCAGTACCGGCTGGAGAAGGATGGCTCGAAGTGGAATCCGACGCCGTGCCGGCCGCTGTGGCCGAGAATGACGGAATCGCCGAAGGGCGGGTACTGAGTCTAGTCCGCAAAAAACTGAGTGATCGGGTGCCCCACCCAGCTTATGGGCCATGGAGCGCACCAGAAGTCAAAACCTGCTTCACTCTGAAGGGCCTTGAGTGTATAAGGGTGGCCATGCGGGAGATCAAAACGGAAATTCTAGTTAGGATGAAAATTGCAATCGCTTCGGGCGTATTTGCCCTAATTCTCGTCAGCGGCGGTTTGTTAGCTGCACAGACTAAAGCAAAACCGGCTACAACTCCGCAGCCAGGCACATCAAAACAGGAAGTTCTCAAGGTCAGTGGGAGAGTCTTTGCGATTACACAATTAGGGGACCTTAAGCCAGGGCGGTTGGCAAAGGTGTACCTCCTGTGGGGCAACGTAGGTCTAAACAGCAAAGGTGAAGTGGATACCGTCACCGGTCGCGGCATAACCGCAGAGCAGAACCCCGAAGTCGTCTACCTTTCGAATATATTGGAACAACAGCAGACCGCAACCAAAGACACCGAAAGCGACCTCAACTCTGTTTCGCCCGACAACGTTGAACGTTTTGCGTGTAAGCGTCAGTTGAGTGGTATTGACGCCGCTCTTCTCGCGACCCTCGATTCGATGATTAAACACAGGCAGAACAGGCTAGTGTATTCGACTGATGCGGATGAGGAAGGCAACTTTCAGTTTAAAAGCGTCGCTGCCGGTGACTACCTTCTTATCGCCCGGGGGCAGGCGAGTGCCAATGATGTTTATTGGGAGGAGGATCTGTGCGTGCGTTGTTTTGCAAATAAAGTGCTGGGCACGGACCTGTCCCGTGTGAAGCTTTCGTCAGTTAAGAAATCTTGTACAAATTTCAATTAACGCCGGCGTTCGCGTGTAACTCTGCCGCGCGGAGCAACACCCCTTGTCGCGCGGATTCCCGCAAGGGACGCGGCGGGTGGCAGGCCCTATGACGTGTAATTGTGAACTTCCGGGTGACTCATCTGTCGCGCCGCGTGACAGATGGGGGTGTTGGCATTCCTTCACTATCCCCACAGTCCCAGCCGCGAGAATTCAGCCAACAATTCCTGCGGCGAAGTGAAGTGGAAACCAGTCATGCCCAACTGGAGAGCCGTATCGACATTTTCGCGCAGATCGTCGATGTATAGCGTTTCTTCGGGCAGGGCGGCTAGTTCGCGCAGGGCGTGGTGATAGATCATCGGCTTGGGCTTGCTCGTTCCGACTCGGCAGGAATAGACGCGCACTGGAAAATGGCGGACGAAGGCGAATGTGGCTTCGAAATGGGCTACGTGAAGAGGGTCGGTGTTCGAAAGCAGGGCCAGGCGGCAGGTTTTGGAAAGGCGTTCGAAGAGGGCTTCCGGGAGCAGCGTTTCCGGGTCGAGGACGCGATTCCAACTGGCGACGAATTCCTCGAACGTCAGGGACAATCCGAATTTTTTGCAGATATGCTGGTGGAAGTCGCGGGGCAACATGCGGCCTTCCTGCCAGTCGTCCCAGCGCTGGTCGGCCTGGAGGACTTGCCACACGTTTTCAGCGGATAGATGATCGCGCTGGCCGTAGGTTTCGAACGAGAGAGCTATATTGACGTTGATGATGACGCGGCCAACATCGAAGATGATGGCTTGGGGTGGCTCAAGGATTGGACCGCCGATGACTGGCATCGCTACTCCCGGTTGGCCGGAGCTCCGGCAACAGTGGCGGAGGATTTCGCGCTCCCGGCAAATTTGCCGCGCAGTATGCTGATCGCCGGAGGCAGCAACGAGAGGAAAATCACGGCGGCGATTACGTAGTGGAGGTGCTCACCGATATTCTTGTCCTGCCGGCCAAGAAAATAGCCGCCCAGAATCATGCTTCCGACCCACAGGAACCCGCCGGCAATATCGAAGCCCAGATAACGCCGGTAGGACATATTCGCCGCGCCAGCCACCGGAGGACAAAACGTGCGAACGATGGGCATGAAGCGCGCCAGGATCACCGTCTTGCCGCCGTATTTTTCGTAGAACTGATGAGCGCGCTCCAGATGGTGCTTGCGGAAGAAGAAAGAGTCCTCGCGGCGATACAGCGCCTGCCCCGCTTTGCGGCCAATCCAGTAGCCGACCTGGTCCCCGACGATGGCGCACAGAGGAACCAGCAGGAGTAATTTCGTCAGATTCAGATTTCCCGCGCCTGCAAGAACGCCCGCGATCACCAGCAGGGAATCGCCGGGCAGGAAAAATCCCACGAAGAATCCGGTCTCGATGAAAACGATAGCGCAGACCAGCAGGGTGCCGCCCCACTCGATCAGGCCCTGAACATTGAAAAGAAAATTGAGAAAATGATGAAGAGTTCCAATCATGGATTGCTGTCAACCGTTTGCGGCGCATCTCCTGATGGGGATGATGAAACCCTGCACCATATACGGTAGCAGAAAATGACCGGGTCTTCGCTGCAGAGTTCCCATTCGAGCGTCAACATGACAACCATGAGCCGCATTTGGCGGACCAGCATCAGGATACCAACCGGTTTTCGGAGTAACCGAGCGTCGCGCCTGCTGAATTTCTGTCGGATCGGCGTGCCAGCAGCTCGCGCAGGCAGGGGAGCGCGCGGCGCATCGCCTCTGCGCCTGCGGCGTGGGCTTCGTCTACGCGGGTGAAGTCGTTCCAGTCGATCTGCTGAACTTCCGGCTCCAGCATGATGTCGGCGTTTCGGGTCCAGGAGGAGGAGAACTCCTTTCCGCGCGAAGTTTCAAAAATTCGTTTCGATTCGCGGGCGATATTCCCGGCAAACGCGGCTGAACCGACGCCAGAATTCACGGCCACGCCCAGGACGCATCCTGCATTCATTCGCGCTGCCGTCACCGTTGGCACAGGGGCGACGATGCAGCCGTCGGCCAGCGTCCGGCCTTCGTATTGCACCGGTTCGAACAAGCCGGGGAACGCGCAACTTGCGCGGATAGCTACATCAAGCGGGCCGCTGGTGAATACATATGGGCCACAGGTGTCAACGTCGGTGGTAACGATCGCCATCGGAATGGCAAGCTCCTCTACCCGGCGCGAGCGGAAAGACTCGCGCACGAACTGGCCGATCCGGTCGTTTGAATGAACTTCTGCCGAATGAGCTTCCGGTTGCGACCTGCGGAAACGAATGAAATCGCGAATGCGAACGCGGCGTCCGAGGTCGCAAAGTTCCTGTAGTGGAATCCCGTCAGCGAAGGCGGCACCGAGCAAACTTCCGATGCTGGTGCCGACAATTCCGGCGATCGGAATACGTTCCTGGACGAGAACTTCCAGAACTCCGAGGTGCGCGAATCCCCGGGAAAAGCCTCCGCCGAGCGCGAGCACGACGCCAGCCGCATTCGCAGAGGCGAATTGTGTGCTCTCGATAGCAGTCTCGTTTGACCGAGTTGCGAAGCCGGAGCCGGAATCGCGAATAGTCGTCATGCAGGCAGTGTGCTTCGGCGGAGCGGTACCGACAATGAATCGCAGGGACTATTGGGGCGGTACGCACGTACCCGTACCGTAGTGGAAGTCCTTGTGCCGCAATGGCTAACAGTACTTTTCTCCTATGATTTTGAGGCGTCGGTACCATTGTGAAACACCGGTTCAAAATGAAAAATGACAACTGTAGCGAGCAAGTCCCAACGACTTAACGATCTGAGGGGGTCGTCAACATGGCGAGCGCATACGCATCGTGGATCGGACAAGCGGTGGTCCTGCAGGTAGCGGCTGGGGATTTGCGCGTGCCGCTGCGCGGCGTCATTGTCGGCGAATCGGACGGCGCGGTTCGGTTTCGAATCGGCGAAGGTTGGGACATCGATATTTACAAACCCATGATACTGGCCGTGGAGCAGGACAATTGGGCCAGCATCATCATGAATTAGAAATTTTAAAACGAGTTTACTCCGGCCCAGCCTCTGTTTTATCCCCCCGGCCCCGGGTTTGCATCCCCCTGACGAACCCGGGGCTTTCCCCCCTGCTGGTGACTAGTGACTGGTGATTGGTGACTGGTGGGGCGTAAATTGTGATTTGTGAATCGCTTGCCCTGAGCTACTGCGAAGGGTGATTCGTGTAAACCCCTACGTTGGCCAATTCTGCGGGACATCTATATACGAGCTGTTTAGGTCTGAGATTTTCGGGCAGCCCAAAAGCTTCATTGTGCGGATCAGGTCTGCGCGGAGGATTGCGATTGCTCGCGACGCGCCGGGTTCGCCTGCGGCGCTCATGCCGTAGGCATAAGCGCGGCCTACGAGGACGGCGCGAGCTCCCAGGCAAATGGCCTTGGCGATATCGCTGCCGCGGCGAACGCCACCGTCCATCAGGACTTCGATTTGACCGTTCACTGCCTTCACGATTTCCGGGAGGGCTCTCAGGCTGGCCGACACACTGTCCAGCTGGCGGCCGCCGTGATTGGAGACGATTACGCCTGCTGCGCCTGCGTCGATGGAGCGGCGCGCATCATCGCCGGTGAGAACGCCTTTGACGACGATTGGGCCTGGCCAGACTTTGCGGAGCCAGTGAAAATCGTCCCACGTCACTACGGAACTTGCTAACGCAGCGCCCACATCGATCAGCGGCATTGGACCGCTGCCTGGAATAACGACGTTTGGAAGCCGGTGGATTCCGCCATCGAGCAGAAAAGACGCGAGCCATCCCGGTCTGGAAAGAATTTGCGGCAGGAATGGGAGCATCTTGAAAATATTGCCACTCATCAGCTCTGCCGTGCCGTTTCGAATGTCGCGCTCGCGCATTCCTGCCGTTCCGGTGTCAATCGTGACTGCCAGTACGGAAAATCCTGCGGCTTTTGCGCGTTCGAGGGCGGCTTCTGCTGCCGGACGCCCCCCAACCAAATATAATTGATACCAGACCGGGCCAGTCGTGGAAGCCTTTACATCCTCCAATTTATGTCCAGAGATCGTCGAGAGAATATATGCCGTACCTGCAAGCCCGGCGGCTTTGGCGGCAGCGCGTTCGCCGTCGGGATGCATGAGACGGCTGTAACCCACCGGTGCCAGCAGCGCGGGAAATGAAAGATCGGTCCCAAGGACCGTGATGCGCAGATCGCAATTTGGCACCGCGATCGCATTGCGCGGACGGAATGTCACGGCGTCGAACACGCGGCAATTGTCCTTCAGCGTGACTTCGTCTTCGGCGCCTCCGTCGAGGTAGTCGAAGACCGCGGCGGGGAGGCGCCGCCGCGCGAGCCGGCGTAAGTCTGCAATATTGACGACGTGAGGGGCGGAAATGCGGCGTGGCGTTGCGCTCACTGCATCACCTGCGCGGTAGTTGATTGGTCGTAATGAATTGGCATTGTGCCGTTTATTGTAAACTACGGCATCGTTGAGAGACGAGGCGCAAATCGATTTATCATCTGCTTTTCGTTTGACACCCAATCCACCAATAACCATACTTAGCGCCGATTTTTCAGACCGCATCCTCAGAGATTAGGACTCGATGACCCTCACGTTTCTCGACTGGGCCGTAATCGTTGGTTACCTCCTGCTGATGCTTTTGCTCGGGCTTTATTTCCGGAGGCGCTCCAGCGGGAGCACCGAGGAATATTTCGTATCGGGGCGGCAGGTGAGCTGGTGGCTGGCGGGAACGTCGATGGTTGCCACTACCTTCGCAGCCGATACTCCGCTGGTTGTGACCGGGCTGGTGTACACACAGGGCATCGCGGGAAACTGGCTTTGGTGGAGTTTTCTGCCGTCGGGGATGATGACCGTCTTCCTGTTCGCACGGCTGTGGAGGCGCTCGGGCCTGCTGACCGATGTGCAGTTTGCGGAAATGCGCTACGCGGGGAAGCCTGCAGCATTTCTGCGCGGATTCCGCGCGATTTATCTGGGCCTGCTGATGAACTGCCTGATCTTGGGCTGGGTGACCAAGGCGATGACCAGCATTGTCGGCTCGGCGCTGGGCACGAGTGAAAAGACCAGCCTCGCTATCTGCATTTTTTTCCTGATTCCGTTTACCGGATTTTATGTTTCGCTGGGCGGGCTGTGGGGCGTGTTGTGGACCGACCTGTTTCAATTCGTGCTGAAAATGTCGATTGTGATTGCCGTGGCCTACTATGGCGTTCGCGCTGCGGGGGGAATGTCCGCGATGCTCGCGAAGCTGGGAGCGATGCGGCTAGCCGCGGGACCGGGAGCTTCTGACATCATTGCGATATTTCCGGACTTTTCGCGCGGGCTGACTGCCGAGGCGCTCTGGACGCTGCCTGTGCTCACCTTCGCCGTGCATTTGGGAATCCAGTGGTGGGCTTTCTGGTACCCGGGAGCGGAGCCGGGAGGCGGCGGATACATTGCGCAGCGAATTTTCAGCGCGCGTGACGAACAGCAAGGTCTGTTGTCAGTGCTGTGGTTCAACATCGCGCATTATGCCTTGCGCCCGTGGCCGTGGATTCTTACCGCTCTTGCGGCTGCGGCGTTGTTTCCGGGGCTGGAGCATCCGGAGTCGGGTTACATGCTGGTCGCCACCACGTATATGCCGCACGCGCTGCGTGGAATTTTAATTGCCGGATTCATGGCGGCGTTCATGTCCACGATCGCCACGCAGCTGAACTGGGGGAGTTCCTATCTGGTGGAGGATTTTTACCGTCGATTCATCCGCCGTGACGCGACGGAAAAACATTACGTGAACATCTCGCGCGTCGCGACGCTGCTGCTGGTCGCAGCGTCGGCATTCGTGTCATGGCAATTGGCCTCGATTAGCCAGGGCTGGCAGGTTGTGCTGGAAGTGGGCGCGGGCACTGGCGGCGTTTACCTGCTGCGCTGGTACTGGTGGCGCATCAATGCGTGGAGCGAAATCTCCGCGATGGCGACGGCTTTGGCGATGACATTAATTCTGCACGAGTGGGCACTTTTTGGAGGGAGCGCTCCCGTCGTCTTTGCAAAGACGACGTTAGCAACGACAGGCGTAACGACGGTCGTATGGGTCCTGGTGACGCTGCTGACTTCGGCTGAGCCGGACGACGTTCTGTTGCGTTTCTACAGTAAAGTGCGTCCCCACGTGACCGGATGGCAACGCATCGCTGCGCTCGCGCCGGAGTTGCCGGAAACTCGCGACCTGGGGCAGAACTTGCGCGCGTGGGTGCTGGGATGCGCCATGGTGTATTCAGCTTTGTTCGGCATTGGCAAGCTCTGTTTCGGTCAGGTTGACTCTGGAACTGCACTGTTAGGATTGGCCGGAATCTGCGCAGCCCTGCTATATCGGAATATTTCGCGGCGCGTCAACACCGCCTCTACGATTCCCTAAAAACCCCTCGACGATGGGACAGTTTACCAGAAGTGGTTTGTCGGCAGTTGACCAGGCAACGATAAGCCCGATTCTAAGGTCTTGGCTAGTCGGCTCATCGAGAGTACCTTTCGCGGCATCTATTTTTTCAAACCAATAGCCCAAGTGCTGTCTTGTTCGGAAAATAGAAGGCGGAGACAGAGTTGTCCTTTCGCCTATCAATTGGACTCTGCGTATTGCTGGGACTGCTTCTCTTCGGTTGGCTCCGGTGGCGGGACGCATCATCGAGCGAACGGCTCGTGGAAGCTTCTGTGCCAACCATCGAAAAGGAGGCGGTCATTTTCACGAACCGCACATTTGATCCGGCCAGCCCCCCGTCGGATATGCCGCTGCTGACCGCAGGAGAAAACGCTGCGTGCGATTCCGATTTCCAGTCCACCGCCAGTGTCGGTGGGAGGACTCAGCAGACCGATCCGACGCATGCAACCGTCACCATCATGCAAATCAAATTGAAGTTACTGCTTAAAATAGCCATCTGGGTGCCAACCGATGTTACTCAGCACGTCGTCGAACATGAGCAAGGCCATCGTCAGATCTCGGAATATTACTACCAAACCGCCGACAAGCTTGCCATGCGAATCGCCGCGTCCTACATGGGCAAACAATTCGACATTACTGGTACGAATCTGGATGCCGAATCCAGCAAGTGGCTGCAACAAATGGCCACGGAAATCACTGATGAATACAACAAGGAATTGAACCCTGAACCGACGCAACTTCTCTACGACACCATTACCGACCATAGTCGCAACGAGGTTATCGCCAAAGATGCCGTCAACCATGCTCTCAAGAATGTCACGGTTGAGTCAGGTCAGCAGTCGAGTTTGGAAAATGCAGATTACGGGAATGTGGTTCTCAATTTTCGATAAGGCCTGCAGAGACCAAACACTTATCGGATAGAAAGGAGCTTGGGTATCACTAAGCCCTATAATTATCCGTGAATGGTAGACTTGTGAGAACTTCCTACTCACGGCAACGCATTGAGTGCATTATCGAGCCATTACTCATACCAAGAAGAAAAGGTCGCCAGCGACTTGTCCTTTAGAGTCAATGGAGAAAGCCCCGCGTAATCCGCCCTTCCGTCACGCCAAAGATGTCCGGCTTCGTCACCCGAAACTACGAGCCAAATGCGAATACCACATCCTATGTGGCAAATCGGGAACGCCCCATTAATCCTCACCGTATTCCAGTAAATTTCCTCAAATGCGGCAAACTGTCGGTCGTATTCGTCAGGGTCTGTATCAATCAGTTGGTCCGATGGTTTTCCAGACAAATTGTTCCAAGAAACAATGAGAGGAAAGGGATCTGACAATACACCCAAGAAGCCATCCCTTTCGAACCAATATTTAAGGTTATAGTTTTCGTCCATCTGACCTAGGGGAAAAATTCCATAGGAAGGCCCTGCTCCGCCATTGCCAATATGAGTGATGAAGTGACGGTAGTCGGCGGGCAAGGAGATGCGATGAATTTGTTCGAATGCGACCACCTCAACATCGGGAAGGGGTGGGTTGATTGCGAAATGATGCTGGTCGGCGCCAAAGAAAACGATTTGGGAACCTGATAATCGCTTCATGCTGGTTCTGACTTGATTGGGATTGAGTTTGGCCACGATCTCGCTGCTATCCTTAGCGAAGAGAACTGAAAAACAATGTCTCGAATAATATATCAATATGCTTATCCAGCCACGTAACTTCACCTTTTCTGCCTTGTGAGTCGGCTTAGCCCATCTCGAATTTTCAGGCAATCGTGACATTCGGCCATGCCAAGTCCCAATAAGCCTTCTACTGAAAACCATTCCTCTGAAGTATTCGCCATTCTCTTGACAGTTTGTTTTGGTGCACCCTATCCTTGCGCCCATGAAGATTGCTATCGGCTCCGACCACGCCGGGTTTGAGTACAAGGAAAAGATCAAGATTCTTCTGGCAGGGCTCGGTCATGAGGTGTTGGATTTTGGAACTTCCAGCGCGGAGCCAGTCGATTATCCTTTATATATAAGGCCCGCGGCTGAGGCTGTTGCCACCGGCGTTTGTGAGCGCGGCATCGTTCTGGGCGGCTCGGGCAATGGTGAAGCCATCGTAGCGAACAAGGTTCGCGGCATTCGCTGCGCGTTGTGCTGGAACGTGGAAACCGCCCGGCTGGCTCGCGAGCACAATGACAGCAATGTGCTATCGCTGGGGCAGCGCATGATTCCGGAGGAATTGGCCCTGGAAATTGTGAAAGTGTGGCTGGTGACTGCGTTCGCGGGCGGACGGCATGCGCGACGCATCGCAATGATCGAATAAAGACCTCGAATTTCAAAATCTGAAGCACCGGAGGTTATAACGAGATGCGTTTCTTGAAAGTTTCTCTGGTGGTTGTGTTGTGTCTTGCAACTTTGCTCGCCGTGGGAATTACGATGACGATCGGATGGCGTCCCTTCCTCGGTCCGCGCGTCCGTCCACTTACCGGACGAGTGTTCGAACGAACGCCGCAACGCTGGGCGCGCGGAAAGTATCTGGCAGAGAATGTGACGGGTTGCATGGACTGCCATTCGCCGCATGACTGGACACAGCACGATGCGCCGATTCCCGCCGGCATGGAGGGAGCCGGAGCGGACATGTCCTTGATGAAGGGCCTGCCCGGCCGTGTTGTTGCGCCCAATTTGACGCCGGATCCGGAAACCGGTTCCGGCGGTTGGAGCGACGATGCTTTCGCGCGGGCGGTTCGCGAAGGAATCGGTCATGATGGGCGCACGCTGTTTCCGATGATGCCGTACACGGATTTTAAGCAGATGCCGGATGAAGACCTTGCTTCCATCGTCGTTTTCTTGCGATCTTTGCCCCCGGTTCGACATCCCCTTCCAACAACGGAAATTATTTTTCCGGTGAAGTACCTCATTCGGGCCGTTCCGGAGCCGATTACGACACCGGTTGCTACGCCCGATATTTCGACGCCCGAAAAGCGGGGCGCATATCTGGTGGGAATTGCCGCATGCACGGAATGCCATACGCCGATGGATAAGGGACAGCCGCTTCCAGGAATGAATTTCGGCGGTGGCCACGTATTTGAGGGTCCATGGGGAAGCGCTACCAGCGCAAATCTGACGCCCGATCCATCAGGGATTCCGTATTATGACGAGGCGCTATTTGTGCAGACGATTCGAACCGGAATGGTTAAGGCCAGAACGTTAAATCAGATTATGCCTTGGCATGCCTACCGGAATATGACGGACGAAGACCTAAAGGCAATCTTCGCGCACCTGAAAACGCTCAAACCGGTGAAGCACGTTGTCGATAATACGGAGCCACCCACGCTGTGCAAAGTGGACAAGGTAATGCATGGCGGCGGGGACAAGAACTAGGGAAATACTTTAATCGACGGCAGGCAGCCTGGAGACGTCCCATCCGCCGCCCAGGGCTTTTACCAGAAGGACAGTGGAAGTCATGCGGCGCGTCAGCAGGCTGACCGCCGTTCGTTCGTTTGCCAATGCCGCGCTCTGTGCCGTAATTACCGTCAGATAGGTGTCGAGGCCGCCCTTGTACCGGTTGGTGGCCTGCTCGAGCGCGCGGTTCGCGGCCGCGACAGCGTCATCCTGCGTTTTGGCCTCGTCCTCGAGAACGTGCAGGTCTGACAACGAATCTTCCACTTGTTGAAACGAAGTCAGGACCGTCTGTCGATAGTCCGCCACCATTTCATCGTAGGTGGCCTTCGCCTGATCGGAAACTGTCCTGCGCCGTCCGGCATCGAAAACCGTTTGCAGCGCAGATCCGCTAACCGCCCAAAGCGCGCTTGGCCCTGCCAGCCAGGACGTGAATGCGCCGCTTTCGAAGCCGCCCTCCAGGCCCAGCGTGATTAACGGAAAGTAGGCTGCTCTGGCCACACCGATCTGGGCGTTGGCGGATGCGACCTCTCTTTCGGCTTCGGCAATATCGGGACGTCTTTCGAGCAACTGCGACGGCAGACCGGGAGGAGGAACCGGCGGGACAGCAGGCATCGGGGACGATGACAAACTAAAGGATGAAGCAGGCTGGCCGGTCAGGACGGCGATGGCGTGTTCGTACTGATCGCGCGCGGAGGTAATGTCGATGTCCTGAGCACGCGTCTGTTCGAGTTGCGTTTTGGCCAGCTCGACGTCCTCCACCGATGCGACACCGCCCTGAAAGCGGCTCTGCGTCAGGTCCAGAGCCTTTTGAAATGCCTCCACGTTCGAATCGAACAATTGTTTCTGTGCATCCAGGCCGCGGAGCATGAAGTAATCGAGGGCCAGCTCGGAGTGTAGGCTCAGGCGAACCGATTCCAGGTCTGCCGCGCTGGCCTGAGCTTGCGCGCGGCTCGATTCGATGACGTGGCGGACTCTTCCCCAGACGTCGACTTCATAGGAAGCATCGCCGCCGGTGACCAGAAAGTCGGAATAGTTGGCGATGGAAGACGACGTTGCGAGTGCGCGATTCAGAGACTGGCGCTCCCGCGTGATCGTGGGACCCACAGAGACTGTTGGGTACCGGTAAGAACGCGAAATTCGCAATGCGGCGCGCGCTTCGAGGAACCGATCCTGCGCGGCGCGCAGGGATTGGTTGGAGACGGTTAATTTTTCTTCCAGGGCGTTCAGTTGCGGGTCATGGAAGATTTCCCACCAGTTGCCTTTACGCGCTTCGTCGCTGGGTTCGGCTACCTTCCAATTGCCTGCGCCTTTATAGGCGGGCGGAATCTCCGCCACGGGCTTGGTGTACTTCGGGCCCACCGAACAGCCTTGCGCGAAACCAGATGCAATGCACAAGATGGCGAATCCGCGCCAGGAAAAAGTTTTTTGGCGGGAATGATTCCGATTCAAGGCACGAAGGGCAGCCATTAGGAATTCCCCTTCGCGGAAGACTGGGTCTGGAACAGCCTGATGGACTCGCCGTTGGTGAGCGATTCCGGCGGATTTATAACGACAGATTCGTCGCCTTTCAGTCCGCCGATGACTTCGATTTCATTGCCGAAGTCGCGCCCCGGCGTAATGGAAATCAATCCGATAGTCTTGCCGTCCTTCACGATGGCGACTTGCAATCCGGCGGCCTTGAAGATTAAGGCGTTGACTGGCAGCGTGAACGTGGTGACCGCAGACGGCAGCTTGAGATGGACCTCCATGTAGGAGCCGGGTTTGAGTTCGCCGGTGGGATTGTTCACGTCAATTTCCGTAAGCAGAGTGCGCGTATTGTTGTCGATCGATCCGGAATTTCGCACCACTGCTCCATGGAACCGGCGTCCTGGATATTCAGACAACGTGAGGTCGGCGTTCAAGCCGGACTGGATCGTCGGCGCATAGACCTCCGGCACATTGACGTAAACGCGCAAGCGGCTGACGGCGGCGATGTGGAACAATTCGCGAGTAGTGCCACCGCTGCTGCCGGAGTCGATCAGCGCTCCGATGTCCGTGTTGCGCGCGGTGATGACGCCATCGAACGGGGCGAAGATTTTTTCGAACGATTGCAGGTCCTGCAAGCGCTTTACGTTGGATTTGGCCGATTCCACAGCCGTTTTTCGAGCTTCGTAGTTTCCATTCGCGTTGTCGACGTCCTGTTGCGCAACGGAATCGGTCTTCATTAAATCTTTGTAGCGGGTGGCGGTGATTTGAGCGAGGCTGAAATTGGCCTCGGACGTCGCGAGATCGGCGCGCGCTTGCGACAGTTGCTGATCGATTTCCGGAGCATCGATTTCGGCGAGCAATTGTCCGGCCTTGACGTGCGCGCCGATGTCCACACTCCAATTTTTCAGGTAGCCGTTGGTCCGTGCATAGATCGGAGCATCGATGTAAGGCTGCATGTCGCCGGGAAGAATAATCTCCTGTTGCGGGGCGCCGCGCTTAGGATGAACTACTTGCACGGTGGGAATCGCGAGCTCGGCGGTTTCCTGAGTCAATTGGGCACTGGCATTGCGCCGGCTGGAAATTCCCCAAATCACCACGAGGGCGATGGCAAGCACCGTAAAAACGAGCAGGATGGCCCGCGTGCCCGCTCCGCCGCGTGATGCGGAGCGAACGCGTAACTTTTGCCTCCTGACGGAAGGAACCGACTGCACCTTCCGATTTGAAAAACCCGGCATTTCTTCCTCCCAAAAATGTGCGACAAACTATTCGCCTGGAAGCTCCAGGATCACGGAACCGCCTGGATTCTTCCGGGAACCGTGAATCAGGCTGTACACCGCCGGAACGAAGAAAAGCGTTGCCACAGTCGCAAAGGCTAAGCCGCCGATAACCGCGCGCCCCAGCGGCGCATTCTGCTCGCCGCCTTCTCCCAGGCCTATGGCCATCGGCACCATGCCGATGATCATGGCCAGCGCCGTCATAATGACGGGCCTAAAGCGTGTAAATCCGGCTTCCTCTGCCGCCTGCAACGGATCGAGTCCTTCCTTGAGCCGTTCTTTCGAAAAGCTGACAACCAGAATGCTATTGGCTGTCGCCACGCCCATGCACATGATCGAGCCGGTCAAAGCCGGCACGCTAATCGTAGTATGGGTGATGAAAAGCATCCAGACGATTCCGGCCAGCGCTGCCGGCAACGCCGAAATAATAATGAACGGATCGAGCCACGATTGGAAGTTCACGACAATAAGCAGGTAAACGAGAAAGATGGCAAACGCGAGACCGGCCAGCAGGCCTAGAAAAGAGGACTGCATGGTGGTGATTTGGCCTCGCGAAATGATTTCAGAGCCTTGCGGAAGTTGCTTTCGATTGTGGTCCACGATGGTCTGGACATCCCGGGCGATGCCGCCCAGATCGCGGCCTTCGTTGGACCCATAGATATCGATTACGGTTTGCGCGTCGTAGTGGGAGACTGTGGCCATACCCGTGCCACGCTTGATCGTCCCCAGGTTGGCCAACATCTGCCAGGGCGCGCGGCCGGTCCCGCCGCTCACGGGAATGTTTTCGATGTCCTGCGGCGATCCAATTTTGTATTGCGGCGATTGCGTCACCACGTTGTAGGTTACGCCCGATTTCGGGTCCAGCCAGAAGGAGGGCGCAGTCTGGAAGCTCCCGCTCAGGGAGACGAGGAGATTTCCGGCCACGTCCCGCTGGGTGAAGCCCGCCTGCATGGTCTTGGTGCGATCCACATCGATGAAAAGCTTGGGTTGATTGAACGGCTGCTGAATGCGCAAATCGGCGATTCCGGTGACCATGCTTAGCTGCTTCATTAGATTTTCCGCAAAGGCATGGTTTCCTTCCACATCGCGACCCATGATCTGGATATCGAGAGGTGCCGGAAGCCCGAAATTCAGGATCTGGCTGACGATGTCCGCCGGCGGGAAATAGAACATGATCCCGGGATACTCTTTCGCCAGCTTCAACCGCAAATCATGAATGTAGGCCGCAGTCAGGTGATGCTTTGGCGTGAGGGAGACGAGAATATCCGCGTCCTCGGGTCCGATGGTCGCTGAAATATTGTAGGCCTGATTGGTCTGGCTGGTTGGCAGGCCTTCGTTATCGAGAATGGTAGCGATTTCGTCCGCGGGAATTTGCCGCCGGATGAAGGCTTCAATGTCATCGCACAGCGCGGCGGTCTCCTCGATGCGAGTCGCGGTGGGCGCGCGCAGGTGCAACTTGATTTGTCCGGAGTCCGCTGCCGGGAAAAAGTCTTCGCCGAGCCAGGGGAAAAGGGCGAATGACCCGATACAAACGGCCAGGAATCCCAACGGAAATATCACGCGGTGCGCCAGGCATAGTTTCAGGACTTCTCGATACGATTCCCGCAATTTCTCGAACCACAGTTCGAAGTGCCCTTGCAACCGCACCAGCGGGTTGCGGCTCGCCAATGATTTTTGCGCCGACTCTTCATGGTGCGCATTCAGCAGGAAGCGCGCCATCGTGGGCACGAGCGTACGCGAGAGCAAGTACGACGCCATCATCGCGAAGACCACCGCTTCCGCCAGCGGCACAAACAGGAACTTGGCCACGCCAGTGAGGAAAAACATCGGCACGAACACGATGCAAATCGAAAGCGTGGACACAAACGCAGGGATGGCGATTTGCTGCGCGCCGTCCAGAATCGCCTGGATGATTTCCTTCCCCTGCGCTAGATTTCGATTGATGTTTTCGATTTCCACTGTCGCGTCGTCCACCAGAATCCCGACGGCGAGCGCGAGGCCGCCCAGAGTCATAATATTAATCGTTTGCCCGATCGCACTCAGGACGATGATTGAGGTCAAGATCGAAAGGGGAATCGAAACCGCGATGATCATCGTGCTGCGCCAGCTTCCAAGGAAAAGTAAAATCATCAGGCCGGTGAGGCATGCGGCAATGACGGCCTCGCGGACGACGCCATCGATCGCGGCGCGTACAAAGATGGATTGGTCCGCTACCGGGCGCACATGAAATTCCGCAGGCATGGAGGCCAGGATTCGGGGCATCACTTCCTTGATTTTTGCAATGACGTCGAGGGTGGAAGCGGTACCCGTCTTCAGAACGGTGATCAGCGAAGCCCGTTGCCCATCGACGTGCACTATATTCACTTGCGGCGGAAAACCGTCGCGGACGTGGGCGACATCGCGGACGTAAATCGTATTGGTGCCCACGGTCTTGATCGGCAAATCGTTTAATTCCTCGACAGTCTTGGGGCTGCCGTTGATTTCGATATCGTCCTCAAAGGAGCCTATTTTTGCGGTTCCGGCGGGGAGAATAATGTTTTGAGCGCCAATCGCAGTAACGACGTCTGTGGCCGAGAGCCCTTTGGCCTGCAGGGCCGCGATATTCAGGTCCACTTGAACCTGGCGCTGCTTGCCGCCGAACGGATTCGGCATGTATGCGCCCTCCACCGTTGCTAGTCGCACACGGAGAAAGTTGGACGCGAGATCATTCACCTGCTGCTCGGAAAGGCCTTTTCCCGAGGCCGCCAGTTGCAGAATCGGCACCGAGGACGCGTTGTAGATCAACAGCAAGGGCGGAAACGTTCCCGGAGGATCCGTACGCACGGCGAATTGCGATATGGCGGTGACCTGCGCCATGGCAATTTCGATGTTCGCACGGGGATGAAAAAATATCTTCACCACGCCGACGCCGTTCAGGGTTTGCGATTCAATATGTTCGATATCGCTCACGGTGGTCGTCACAGCGCGCTCGTAGCCGATTGTGATTCGCTCGGACATCTCTTCGGCGGAAAGCCCGTTGTAGCTCCAGATTGCCACGATGACGGGAATGTCGATGGTGGGAAAGATGTCAGTGGGAGTGCTATAAATCGCCAGCGGCCCCAGAATCAGTATGAGCAGGGCCATCACCACGAAGGTATAGGGCCTGCGCAGAGCTAGGCGAACGATCCACATAAACTGTTTCTGGCGCCTCCAGGCGCCGGGCGTTTCGAAAGGAGGGATTCAACTCAAGATCGTCGAAATTGCAGGTTGAATGAGTCCGGAGAAGCTACCGACGCCGCGATTCCCGATCGAACCAGGATATTTACAGATCCCTGAACCAACGCAATTTTAGACGCGAAATCTGAGGGCCACGTTACACGCCTTCCGTGCCGTTTCCAGAGCCGCCGCGGAAAATGGAATCGAAAAACAGGCCCAGCACATGACGCACGTGACCTTCCGAAAGCGCTTTCGGATCGACTAGGTGTTCGAGGAGCAATCCGTTGGATAGCGCGCCCAGGCAGGCGGATGCGGCGGGGTTCGATACCGGCAATTCCCAGCCCAGCGCCTGCAGCAACTCGGAGATCAATTCGCCCCAAGTTGCGCGGATACGGCGGTGGCAGTTGCGCAGACGGGCGTGAGCTTCGGGATGGCGCAGGGCAAACAGCTTGAATTCCAGGGAGATCAAAACGAGGTGGCGGTCCTTGGCGAGTTCGGCGTAATGCTCGCGCAGGGCCGCCAGTTTCCCAGCCGGTTTCTTGTGTTTGCGAAGAACCGCGGTGACCGAATCGATTCGTTTGTGAACCCACTCTTCCAGCAGGGCGAAGAATATGTCTTCCTTGCTTTCGAAATTCGCGTAGAAAGCGCCGCGCGTGTAGCCCGCGCCGGCCGCGATGTCTTCGAGGCGTGCGGCCTCGAATCCGTCGCGCGCAAAGATGGTTTCGGCGGCGGTCAATAACTTACGCCGGGTCGCCTCGGTGCGCTCGGCCTGGCGCGAGGGAATCCGGAGTTGCGGCCGAAGGCGGATGCGGCTCTTGAGTTGTTGTTTGGTGGGCAAGTGCTACCCTCGCATCTAACCGGGATGCATGTCTTGACATCATACATGCGTGTATGTATCTTACTGAAGTGCGCTCGAATGTGCAAGCTCTAATGCGCCGTTCGGTATCTTGCTTTGATTTTCGCGAGTCCTGAAGAGAGTTGGTCCTCATGAGAAACCGATACCGCCGCTTCTCACTCCTGATTCCAGTTATGGCGGCCCTTGCCGTTTCCGCATTTGCACAGAGCTCGTTTCAGGGGAGTGTCCCTTCCGCGGATGTCTCCAGCCAGCCAATACAGCTATCTCTGGACGAAGCGCTGAAACGCGGGTTGCGCTACAACCTGGGAGTGATCGATGCGCAGCAAACGCTTCGCGTGGCGCAAGGAGAGAGCATTGGCGCGCGCAGCGTGCTGCTGCCCAATCTGAGCGGCTATTTCAATGAGACCGCCGAGCAACTGGACCTGGCCGCGCTCGGCTTCAATTTCACTTTGCCGCCCAGCGCCGGGTTCAACTTTCCCAAAATCGTAGGGCCATTTAACTATTTTGATTTGCGCGGCACGCTGACGCAAAAGCTGGCCGATATTCAGTCCCTTCGCATGTACCAGTCTTCGCGCGAAGCCCAGCGGGCCGCCGATCTTTCGATGCAGGATGCGCGAGAGATTGTGGTTTATGTGGTGACCTCCGGCTATTTGCAGGTGCTCGCCGAAGCGGCGCGCGTCGATTCTGCCAAAGTGGATGTGGACAGCGCGAAAGCTATTTTTCAGCAGGCGCAGGACCGACTGACCGCGGGCCTGAGCGCAAAAATCGACATGACGCGCAGCCAGATCGAGTTCCAGACACAGCAGCAACGCCTGACCGCGGAACAAGCAATTTACGCGAAGAATAAAATCGCGCTGGCACGCCTGACCGGATTGCCCTCGGGCCAGGAAATTATCCTGACCGACGCGCTGCCCTACGCGCCGCTGGAAAACCTCACGCTCGATCAGGCCATCGATCTGGCCGCGAAGAACAGGTCCGATCTGAAAGCAGCGGAAGCGCAAATGCACGCTGCCGAGCTGGCTCGTAAGGCGGCCGTGGCTGAACGCTATCCGACAGTCGATTTCACCGGAACATTCGGCGCGATAGGCCAAAACCCAGCCAATTCGCACGAAACATTTTCCGCCGCCGGGAACGTGCGATTTCCAATCTGGGCCGGAGGACATATTCATGGAGATATCGAAGAGGCCGACGCGCGGCTCGTGCAACGCCGCTCCGAATATAACAACTTGCGCGCCCGCGTCGAAGCCGACGTGCGCAACGCGTTCCTCGATCTGACCGCCGCCGCCGAGCAAGTGCGCGTGGCACAAAGCCGCCGTGCGCTGGCGCAGGACGAATTGACTCAGGCGCGTGATCGCTTCGCCTCCGGCGTGGCCGACACCATCGAAGTCGTCCAGGCGCAGGAAACGGTTTCCAGCGCCGAGCAGGGGTACATCGCGGATTTGAACGCGCACAATCTGGCGAAGGCTTCCGTGGCGCGCGCCGTAGGACAGGCCGAAAAAATTATGCGTGGCCTTTTGAGGAGTCAATAATCATGGCTGTAGATCAGATCGAAGAACCCATGGCTTCGCGGCAAACTGACGTTCAAGATGTGAAAAAGAATGGCGCGGGCGACGACAACACCCAGGGACGCAACAAGAGCCTTCTGTTCGCGGCAATTCTCGGCGCTGTCATCCTGATTGGCGTCGTCGCGTTCTGGCTCTACGCCAGGACTTACGAATCGACTGACGATGCTCAGGTAGATGGACACCTGAACGGAGTTACGTCGCGTGTCGATGGCGTGATCAAGGCTGTTTACGTCGAGGAAAACCAAACCGTCCAGGCGGGACAGCTGATCGCGGAGATGGATCCTCGAGACTATCAAGTCGCGCTGGAGCAGGCGCAGGCGCAACTGCTGAAAGCACAGGCGGACCTGCGCGCGGAAAATCCGAATATTCCAATTATGCAAAGTTCTTCGCGTACGAATGTCTCAACGAGCCAGTCGGAAGTCGCCAATGCTGAGGCAGGCCTCGCAGGAGCAGAGCGCGATCAGGCGGCGGCGCTCTCTCGTTTGCAGGAAGCCGAAGCGAATAACGGCAAAGCGCAGAGTGACGTTGCGAGATACAAAGCGCTGGTGGACAAGGAAGAGGTTTCGCGTTCGGATTACGATCAGGTGATCGCCACGGCGAAGGCGCAAGCTGCCTCGGTGGATTCGGCGCGATCATCGGCCGAATCTGCGCAGAAAGTGGTCGAGCAGCGGCGCGCGCAACTCGACATGTCGCGCACCCGGCTGGCGCAGGCGAATGTGGATGCGCCCAATCAGGTAGCCATTTCTAGGGCCAACCTGCAATCGCGCCAGGCCGATGTGCAGGCGATGCAGGCCATGGTGGACCGTGCGCAACTCGACCTGAATTATTGCAAGATTATTTCTCCCGTCGCGGGAGTGATCAGCAAGCGCACCGTGGATGTTGGCGAGCAGGTGAGCAAAGGGCAAAGGCTTGTCACGCTGGCCGACCTCAGTGATTTGTGGGTCACGGCGAATTTTAAGGAAAGCCAGTTGCGGCAGATGCACCCCGGGCAATCGGTAACGATTTCAGTGGACGCCTTTGACCAGAAATTCGATGGATACGTGGATGCGATGCCGGGAGCCACCGGCTCGATCACCAGTTTACTTCCGCCGGAAAACGCAACAGGGAATTACGTGAAGGTGGTTCAACGGCTGCCGGTGCGAATCCGTTTTAAGCCGGGCCAGCATGGTCTGGAGAGCCTTCGGCCGGGCATGTCCGTCGATCCCAAAGTGTGGCTGAAGTAGAGGAACCGCCGTGACGGACGCTCTGGAAGCTCCCTGGAAGCCGAAATTCAATCCGTGGCTCATCGCGCTGACGGTGACGCTGGCGACGTTCATGGAAGTGTTGGACACTTCCATCGCCAACGTTTCCTTGCCGCACATTGCCGGAAGCCTTTCCGCCAGCCATGAAGAGTCCACATGGGTTCTGACCAGCTACCTGGTTTCGAACGCAATCATTCTTCCGATCAGCGCGTGGCTTTCCTCGATCATTGGGCGAAAGCGCTTTTATATGATGTGCGTGCTTTTGTTTACGTGTAGCAGTTTTCTGTGCGGCCTCGCGCCCAGCCTGGGGATGCTGATTTTCTTTCGCATTCTGCAAGGCGTGGGCGGCGGCGGACTGCAACCCAGCGAGCAGGCTATTCTTGCCGATACATTTCCGGCGTCGCAGCGCGGAATGGCGTTCGCGGTGTATGGCATGGCCGTCGTGTTGGCCCCAGCCATCGGTCCCACGCTTGGCGGTTGGATTACGGACAACTACAACTGGCGGTGGATTTTCTACATCAATGTGCCCATCGGCCTGCTTTCGTTGTTCCTGACCAACCGGCTGGTCGAGGACCCGCCATTCTTGAAACGCGAGCAACAGAGACGAAGGAGCATTCGCGCCGATTATATGGGCCTAGGTCTGATCACGATTGCGATTGCCAGCCTGCAAATCGTTCTAGACAAAGGGCAGGAATTGGATTGGTTTTCGTCTTCATGGATCGTCAGTCTCACTCTGGTAGCCGTGTATGCGTTTGCCGTTTGGATCGTTTGGGAATGGAATCATCCGAATCCTGTAGTGGATATTCGCCTGTTTCAGAAACGCAATTTTGCGACGGCGATGTTTTTCAGTTTCACGCTGGGCATGGTGCTCTTCGGCACGACGGTCATGATTCCGCAATTTCTACAGCTTCAATTGGGATTTTCCGCCGTAACTTCAGGGGAAGCGCTGGCGGGCGGCGGCTTCATGATGATCTGCATGCTGCCGATTGTCGGGGTGCTCGTTTCTCGCGTGGATCCGCGCTTGTTGATGGGGATCGGATTCATATCCATTTCCGCGGCACTGCTGCACATGTCGTCGCAATTCAGCCTGACGATGGATTTCCGCACGGCATTTATGTTGCGTTCCATCCAGATGTTTGGACTGGCATTTATCTTCATCCCTCAGAACGTCCTGGCTTATGTCGGCATCCCGCGAGAGAAGAACAATCAGATTTCGTCGATGAACAGCTTTATGCGCAACGTGGGCGGCAGCATTGGCATTGCGCTGATTACGGCGTCGATCTCACGGATCGGGCAACAGCGCCGGAGTGAATTCGTCAAGCACACGACGCCGGGAAGCCCCGCATATGAAACTATGGTCGGCGGATTGACTCAGACCTTGAAGAGGCAAGGTTTCGGAGCGGCTGACGCTACGCAAAAAGCCTATGGCATGGTTTCCGCTATCATTGAACGGCAGGCGACGACGGCTGCCTACGTTCAAGTCATCTCCATTCTTGCGGTCATTGTGCTGTGCCTGCTCCCGTTTCTTCTGATCATGAGAAAGAGCAAACCCGCTGCGGGCGAACAGCCTGCCATGCATTAATTCGATTCGACGCAGGCGCGCCTTGCCCGAACTGCGAACGCCACGTTAGTATTGGAATCCCGGTTATGCTTGGTCTGGACGGAACTGCCGGAATGCGCGACGTGCATCGGGAGCGTGATATTGTCCGATTCGTTTGTTTTCGATTTGCCGGTGCAGGCGGAATCGCGGGAAGCGCGGATCAACTTTCTGCGCAATGTAATTCTGCCGTGGAAAACGCAACTCAATCTGCGATCCGCGCTCGATATCGGCTGCGGCGTTGGAACTTTTTCCGCGATGTTGAGGGATTTGGGACTGCAAGTTACTGCTGCGGACGCGCGCGCGAAAAATATTGAGGAAGCGCGCAGCCGCCATCCCGGCATCGATTTTCATGTCGCGGACGCCGAAGATTCGTCATTGTCACGGCTTGGCAGCTTCGATCTGGTGATTTGTTTCGGATTGCTCTACCACCTCGAAAATCCACTGATGGCAATTCGCAATCTGCAAGCAGTGACCAGCAAGGTTCTTGTGCTGGAAAGTATGTCCGTGCAGGAGGAACAGCCGGTTCTATTTCTGCTCGATGAACCTGCCGGGGAAGATCAGAGCCTGCGCGCGGTCAGCTGCTATCCGTCCGAAGGCGCGATGATCAAGATGTGCTACCGGGCAGGCTACCCGCATGTATATCGGTTTCGGGAGCTGCCCAACCATGAGGATTTTCGCGCGGGTATCGGCCGAGCACGTGCACGCACGGTCATTGCCGCTTCCATCTCGGCTGTCGATTCGCCATTGATTGCGGAGGCCTCCGAGCCAAAGCCGTCCGGCGATCTGTGGACGACAGACCCAACCGGAGTGACCAAAGTGTTGCGCCGGCTTCGCAGGAACGTGAAGCAATCGCGGAACAAGAAAGCGCGCTGAAAAAAGGGTAAACAGTCTCATGGGTTTTGGTTTGACATTGAGTCGTATCGCGTCCGGAACGTCTCCGCTACAGACGGTGCAACGGACGATCTGTTGGGGAACGCACTCGGAGGCGCGGCGCATCTGTCCTCGCCACTTTGGGACGCGCCGCTGGGCCCATGCGTGGGTTCGCAGACACATGGAATCGCTGCCGCTCGGTGAACTCGAAGTCGCCGATGCCGGATCGGGCTTGTCGAACCGCCTGCTCGATTGGTATCGCCCGCGCGTGAAGCGCGCGTATCTGCTGGATTTCCTGATTGAACCGCGTGTGGAGGGAAATACGCATGTTGTGCGGGCTGATCTTGAAGTGGGAATCCCGCTGCCCGACGCGTCCGTGGATATCGTTACCAGTGTGAGCAGCATCGAGCATCTGTCCGCGGAGGGACAGATTTTGTTTTTTCGTGAAGCGCAGCGCGTGCTGAGGCCGGGCGGAATGGTTGCGATGACGGTGAGTTATATGCTTGGCCTCAATGAAAACGCTCTGAACGTTTTATCGACGAATCCGATTCTGAAAAAGGAAGGCTTTACGATCAGCGCTCAGCTCGACCTGCGGAAAATGTTCGAAGCAGGTCCAGAGTTGAAATCACCTACGCCGCCGGATTGGAGCCGATTTCCGGGCTTCGAAGGATTTTCCGAGCAGGCAATCTTGAAAGACGACGAGATCATTCTCGATACAGTGCATGCCGATCCCGCGACGCCATCTGCCGCTGAAATCAATGACCTGAACGCGCGCTGGGGCGAAATTGGAATCTTTCTGATGAAATCGTGATCTGATGCTGACTCTCTTCGCCATTCCGAAACATTTCCGGGGCATCTTCGCCGGTATTCAGCGCAATGCGATTATGAGCTGGACGCGCCTGACGCCGCGACCCGAAATCATTCTGTTTGGCGATGAAGAGGGCACCGCTGAAATCGCGCGCGAACTGGGCTTGCGGCATATTCCACAGATTGCGCGCAACGAGTTTGGCACGCCGCTGTTGCACGATCTGTTCCACCAGGCCGAGCAGAATGCAACCACCCCGCTGGTCGGCTATGTGAATGCTGACATCATTCTGACCCATGATTTTTGCAGCGCACTGGAGCGCGTCCGCACGCTGGATGAAAAGTTCATGATGGTGGGGCGAAGGTGGGACCTCGACTGGAAACAGCCGGTCGATTTCTCGCAACCCGGATGGGCGCATGACATTCGAGCGCAGGCTCTGCGCGCCAATGTCCAGCGACCGGGGAATTACATCGATTATTTTGTGTATTCTCGGGGCGCGTGCGATGGACTGTTGCCGCTCGCCATCGGACGATTTTCCTGGGACAACTATATTCTGTGGCATGCCCGGTCGCGCGATGCGGAATTGGTGGACGTTTCCTCCGCGGTCGTCGCCGTGCATCAGAATCATGATTTTTCGCATCATCCGCAGGGAATGAAGGGAATCCGGGAGGGACCGGAACGGATCAGCAACCGCGAAATGGTCGGTGGCTGGTGGCACTTGTACACGATTGACGATGCCACGCAAATTCTTACGGCGGACGGATTGAGACCGTCAAGTCGCCATGCGTGGCTGATGGCCAAGCGACTCTGGTCTCATCCACTGACGATATTGCAGTTGCCCTGGCTGGCGCTGAAGTACTTTCTTTTTCCTTAGGAATTCGGTCCGCAACCCTAAGCGCCATTTTTTTGCAATTCTGCAAATCGCCTTACGATTGGCGAAAGCGCGATCTAGTCGAATGTCTCGGTTATACTGGCGCTGTCTGCGCGTCTGTATCTCGAGCGAGTCGCATACCAGAGCGAGAATTGGAGTCCCGTTGTATCCATTTATTCACATCGGTCCGCTGACGCTTGGCTCGTATGGCCTGATGGTCGCGACAGGCTTGATCTGCGCGTTTTTCATTCTGCGCGCGGATTTTGCGCGCCGGGGAATTTCCGCGGACGCGGAGTCGATCATTGGCATTACCGGACTTTCAGGGCTGGCAGGTTCGCGGCTCTATCACTTACTCGAAACTCCAAGGGAGTTCTTCGCCGACCCGTGGCCGCAGTTATTCAGCACTATGGGATTTGCGTTTTTCGGCGCGGTAATCGGCGGGTTTCTGGCGTTACTTTATCTGGCGCGACGATTCAAAATGGCGCCCTTGTTGCTGCTCGATTGCGCCTCGCCTGCGGGCGCTTTGGGCTATGGAATCGGGCGCATTGGGTGCCTAATTTCGGGCGACGGCGATTATGGCATTCCCACGTCGCTGCCCTGGGGCATGAGTTTCCCGAACGGAATCGTGCCAACCAACGAGCGAGTGCATCCTACGCCTATTTATGAGTTCCTGGTTGCGATTGTGATTTTCTGGATTCTGTGGCGACTGGGGGCGCGCGCGTTCAAGACTCATCTGCCAAACGGAGTCGTGTTCGCAGCCTACTTGGTGCTCACCGGCATCGCGCGATTTCTGGTTGAGATGATTCGCATCAATCCGCGAACATTCCTCGGAATGAGCAATGCGCAATCAGCGAGTGTCGTCTCGATTGCCGCGGGAATTATTCTGTTCCTTGCGGTCCGCGGAAAGTCGCCCGACCCAAGGCGCGCTTAGCTTTCCCCGAAAGTGTTTTAAAGATTTCTCTGTGGTCCTCTGCGACTCTCTGAGCACTCTGCGTAACGCCTTTCGGATTTCAACACAGAGGGCACAAAGTACACAGAGCCGATTACTGCGCGGCGGTGCCGGCCGGTTTTTCTGATGGGTCCACCATTTCGACAGGGCCGTACTTCTCCATCACGCTCTTGATTTTACCGGCGTCGCCGACGGCTACGACCTGCATCGTCGTAGGGTCAATATATTTTCTAGCCACGCGTTGAACATCGTCCGCCTTAATCGCAACGATCTGCGCCGGATATTTATCCCAGTAGTCAGCAGGGAAGTTGTACGCTCTGCGGATAATCGAGTAGCCGATCAGCTGATCCGGCGATTCCAGGGAGAGCGCAAAGCGCGCAACTACCGAACGCCGCGCCGCGTCGAGTTCCTCCTCCGGAACTTTCTGATCGCGGATGCGATTCAGTTCGCGCAGGAATTCCGTCATCGCGCCATCAGTCACTTCCGTTCGGAGTTCGCCGCCGGCGGTCCACGGGCCGGCATATTTTCGCGCGATCACGCTGCTGTAAACTCCGTACGTGTAGCCCTTTTCTTCGCGCAAATTCAGAAACAGACGGCTGGCCGACCCCGCTCCCAGAACTTCATTGAGCACGACCAATGCAGGGTAATCCGGATCGTCACGTTTGATCGCCAGGTTGCCCATTAGAAGTGTGGTTTGCACGGACCCCGGACGATCCACCAGAAATATTTTGCCTTTTTCAGCGGGCGGCGGTCCTGCCGGAAATGTGACCGACACTTTCGAACGCTTCCATTCCTTCAGCCATTTTCGCAACTGAGGAATCAGTGTGGCCGCATGAACGTCCCCGGAAATTGCGATCACTGTGTTCTGCGGCGTGTAGTGCTTATCGTGCCAGTCAGAAAGCATAGCTGGCGTAAGAGCATCAACCGCTTCGGGCGTGGAAGAAACGACGGCGGCGGGATAGTCGTGATATAGGGCGCGATAAAATGTTTGGCTCGAGAGAAAATTCGGTTGCGAACGTTGCTGCAGAAGCGCGGGCTTCGCGCGCGCTTTATACTGGGCCAATTCGTCAGCCGGAAAGCTGGGGTGCAGGAGGACTTCAGTGGCCAGTCCGAACCACTGGTCGAACGTGCTCGATAGCCCGGAGGCGACCAAATCGGTGACCGCTGAACCGAAACTCGCGGACGCGGAAATCGACGCGCCCATCGAACCAATCTGCTCGGCGATTTCCTTGCTGGTGCGTGTCTTCGTACCTTCGTCCAGCATGCGCGCAGTTGCTCCGGCCAATCCGGGCTGGCTGGCAGGCTCGTACATGGGCCCCGCGCCGTTGATGTTGAATTCGACGGTGACCAGCGGGAATCGATGATCTTCGAGGATCATCACGTGGATTCCGTTCGGCAGCGTGGTCTCGACCGGGCGGGGCAATTTTACCTGCAGAATTTCTTTCGACACCGGCGCGCGGTTCAGGCGCTCGACTTTGCTGAGCGGAACGGATTTATCCTGCGCGGCATCGCCCTGCGCCCCAGCCGTCGCGCCACCGGCCAGCATCGCGACCGCGAGCGACACGCTCAACACAAATTTCGTCTTCTCGTTCCCCATTGAATTTCCTCCAGGTCCCTAGCGGGGCGGTGCGGCCTGAGTTTGTGCTTTTGGCGTGGTCAATACGACGGTGCGCTGCGTTTCGCCCAGATATTTCCGCGCCACGCGCTGGATATCGGCGGGGGTGACTTTCTCGTAGTGTTCGAGAACTGTGTTGATCAGCGCAGGATCGTGGAAGTACACCGCGTCTTCCCCAAGCATTCGCGCGCGGCTCAGCGTGCTGGTCAGCGAACGGGCCTGGTTCAGCCGATCCTGAATGAGCACCTTTTTTACTTCGGCTTCGGTCACTCCATCGGTCTTGACGCGATCGAACTCCTCGTAGATTAATTTTTCGACTTCAGTGGGATTCTGCCCTGGCTTCAGCAGGGCGAATGCCTGAAATAAAGATGGGCCGCGCCGCTCATCGATTCCTCCAGCCCCCTGCAGCGCCACGGCCTTTTCCTTCACCAGTTTTTGATAGATTCGGGAAGAGGGGCCGCTGAACAAAATGTCTCCGAGCATGTCCAGCGCATACCAGTCGGGCGTATTGGCAGGAATGGTTTTGTAAACAATGTCGAGCCGCGGCAGGCGCGCAAAGGGATCCTCAATCGCCGTTCTGCGCTCTGCTGTCTGCAAAGGTTCGGTCATATCGAGCGGAGAGGGCGACGGTTGTTCCGGGATGTCTTCGAAGTATTTCCTGATCTTGGCAACGGCTTCGGGAGTCTTAAAATCCCCGACCAGCGACAGGACGGCATTGTTCGGCGCGTAGTAGGTCTTGAAAAATTGCGCCACGTCGTCGAGGCTCGCCGCGTTCAAGTCGGTCATGGAACCGATCGTAGGGTGTTTATATGCAAAATTGTCGTAGGCCAGATCTTCCAGAATTTCGCCGACTTTGCCATAAGGCTGATTATCCACGCGAAGCCGCCGCTCTTCCTGCACGGTGCTGCGCTGATTGTCCAGGTTTGCGGGATTAATTCGCAGAGCCTTCATGCGGTCGGATTCGAGGAACAACGCCATGTCCAGCTGATTTGCCGGCACGCGCTCAAAGTAATTCGTGGAGTCGTCGCTGGTTGTGCCGTTTACATCGCCACCGTTGACACGCACCAGAATCAAGTGCTCGCCCTTGTCCACATTCTGCGAACCCTGAAACATCATGTGCTCGAACAGATGCGCGAATCCAGTGTGGCCGGGCAGTTCGTTCCGCGAGCCGACGTCGTAAGTGACGCAGAGCGAGACAGTGGGCGCGGCGTGATCTTCCGAGAGCACGACGCGGAGGCCGTTTTTCAGCGTTATCTGCTGCACCGGGATTTGCACGCCGGTGGAGGGTGCAGGATTTTCAACCGCGTTCGCAGTTCGTGCGGCGTTTACGGGACCGGGATTCATAATCCCCAGCACTAGAAAGAGCGAAAGAATGGAACGCATGCCGGTGCGGCTCATGTAATTTTCCCTCTCGTCATAAATCAAATCGTTTGTGCGTATGGAAAACAGTTTACCACCGCTCATTTATGGTAGACGGCTCCAGAGCCGGGAGGTTTCTTTCGTTCCTTCGACACCCATTGACAGCCTCCTCCAGCCTATCTGAAAATGATCGTATGGCCGACACTAAAGAACACGCCCACGAGTTAATCGAGCAACTCGCGCCGAGCCAGCTTTCTGCCGTGGTTGGCCTGCTAGAAGTTATGGTCGATCCCTTCGCTACCGCCATTGCCAATGCGGCTGTCGAGGACGATGAGATCAATGCCCAAACAGCCGCTGAGCTGGATGCGGCTCGTGTTTCTATCGCCCGTGGCGACGGCATTTCCCGCGAAGAGATTCATCTGCAGTAGTGAAACATCGCCGTGAGGCTTACCGCTAATGGCGGTCTCGCTTGCCAACCTTGTGGATGTGCGCGAAAGCTTTTTCGAATCGAACGATTCTTCAAGGTAGACTCAATAGCCATGGACACGTCCACAAACGCGATCGAAGTTCTCTCCCTGACGCGGAGATTCGGCCCTCTCGTGGCCGTCGATCACTTGAATTTTGTTGTCGCCGCCGGTTCGACGTTCGGCTTGCTGGGCCCGAATGGCGCGGGTAAAAGCACGCTCATAAAAATGCTGACGACTTTGCTCCCGCCCAGCGAAGGCACCGCGAAGATCGACGGGTTTGACATCGTGCAGCATCCGGAGCAAGTGCGCAGGAAAATCGGATACGTGTCGCAGATGCTCTCCGCCGACGGCGACCTGACCGGCTACGAAAACCTGCTGATTTCCACAAAACTTTACGGAATGCCCCGGTCGGAACGTCCGCGCCGCATCGCGCAGGCCCTGGAATTTATGGATCTCGCCCACGTTGGCGGCAAGCTGGTACGCCAATATTCCGGCGGAATGATTCGCCGTCTGGAGCTCGCGCAATCCATGCTGCATCGGCCGAGCGTCTTGTTCATGGACGAGCCGTCCGTGGGCCTCGACCCCTCCGCCAAGCGCGCCGTGTGGGAACGCATCGCCGAGCTGCGCCGCGAGTTTGGCACCACGATCCTGATGACCACGCACGATATGGAAGAGGCGGACCACCTTTGCGATATCGTCGCAGTGATGCATCAGGGAGTGCTCGCCGTGATGGATACTCCAGAAGCGCTGAAGGCCAAAGTGGGCCCGGCCGCTTCGCTCGATGACGTATTCATCCATTTCACCGGAGCCACGATTTCCGAGGGAGGGGAACTGAGAGATGCCGCTCGCACACGACTCACAAGTCAGCGAATGGGTTGAGCCATTCCCCGGCGCAAACTATATACGCCAGACGATGGCGGTTGCCGAGGCGGACGTCCGCAAGCTCATTCACGATCCCGTGGAACTATTCACGCGTATGGTGCAGCCCGTTTTGTGGCTCCTGATTTTCGGGCAGGTCTTTAACCGCACGCGCGGCATTCCGACCGGCGGCATTAGCTACATTGCGTTTATGTCTCCGGGAATCCTCGCGCAGAGCGTACTGTTCGGCGCGATTTTTTATGGAATCTCCCTGATCTTCGAGCGCGATCTGGGCATCGTACAGAAGTATCTGGTCAGTCCAGCGCCGCGCAGCACGCTGGTGCTGGGAAGAGCGATTTCCTCGACCGTGCGCAGCCTGTGTCAAATGGTGTTTGTCTATCTGATTGCGTATCTGCTTCACGTGCAGCTTCGCTTTGAACTGCTCCCGCTGGCGGGAGTGGTCCTCGCGGTGATGCTCGGGTCAGCCATCTTCTCCACATTTTCCTTGATTGTCGCCTGCCTGGTGAAGTCGCGCGAGCGGTTCATGGGCATCGGCCAGCTATTAACAATGCCGCTGTTTTTCGCGAGCAACGCGATCTATCCGCTCAGCCTGATGCCGTCCTGGCTGCGCGTGATCTCGCGGGGGAACCCGCTCACCTATCAGGTGGATGCGTTGCGGGCGCTGATGATTGTCGGCGGTGGAAGTGCTTTCGGAATGCGCGTGGATTTCTTGATGCAGGGGCTGGCGCTGGCCGTGCTGGTCGCCGTGGCGACGAAAGTCTATCCCGGGATTGTGACTTGATTCGCCAGCAAACAAAGGCTTCAACCTGTGTTTAAATCTAATCTTCGATTTTGGCCTCCCGCATTGCCTGACCGCAAAGTTTAGCGTACATTTCCACTCCACCGGGAAGTCAATCCAGAAATTCCGGCAATACGCTTGCAAACGCCGGAAGAAGGATTTAACAGATGAAAATGAGAAATGCATTTGTAGCGGGAATCGCCCTGGCGCTATCCGTGCCGGTTTTCACAAACGCGCAGCAACAGCCTTCACCGCAACAGGCCAACCCCACGCCCGGCTGTTCAGCCACGCCTGCGCAACTGGAGGCTAACCGGAAAGTGGTAATGTCGTTTTTCCTGACCAGCGGAGCGGAGCGGGTCGCCCTTGCCGATCCCAGCTACAAACAGCACAATCCCGCGTTTAAGAAGCGCGGGCTGGAAGATAAAGTCACCGACTACGAAGAGTTCAAGAAAACGTTCATGAAAGCCGCCGCGCCACCGCCCCCACCCGCCACCGGTCCGCAGCCGCCACAGGGAAATCCCTTCGAAGTGGTGACAGCCGAATGCGACATCGTAACGGTGGTGCGCAAAACCTATCGTCAGGACCCGACGGCCGCGCCGGGCACATTTTACGAGGCGTTCACGTTCGATACCTTCCGCGTGAAGAACGGGAAGCTGGTCGAGCACTGGGACGCCGCTACGATCGCGCCACCGGCTCCCGCCAACTGACGGAATAAACAATTTGTTTCGGCCGGCGAGTGACTATCGGAAGAAACTGAAACGTGTCATTCTGAGCGAAGCGAAGAATCCCTCTTGCTTTTGAACCAAGGCTAAGAGGGATTCTTCGCTTCGCTCAGAATGACAACAACCGTGGTTTTTCCTTCAGCCAGCAAGGCGGTTTGACGGTTTCACCACAGCAGTTTCAACCCAAATTGAATTTGCCGAGACGTAGTGGATGTGGTGGTGATCGACCCATTGAGCCCGGAAGGCGTAGGCGTCGCGCTGACGTCGCCGGCCTTCGCCCCCGAAGTGTTAAATCCCTGCACCCAGGTAATCAGGTTTGGCGTGTTGAAATTGGCGCGATTCAGCATGTTGAAGATTTCCGCGCGGAATTGCAGATTCATGTTTTCCCCGATGTGCGTGTCTTTGACGACGGAAAAATCCCACGAGGCCAGCCCGGGACCGATAAACGTGTCTCTCCCCATGTTTCCGAAAAATCCGCTATTGCTGGGCACCGCGGCGATAGCTGCCGGATTGAACCATTCGCTGGGATTGCCAACGATCGGATTGCCCGTGAAATTGGGATTGAGGAAGGGCCGGACGGGATTGCGCGTGTCTCCGTCGTTCGAAGAGTTGTAAGCCAATTGGGGAGTGAAAGGAAAGCCGGATTGCATCGTCACAATGCTGTTGACTTTCCAGCCGCTCGCCAGCGTCCCGCCAACCCCGTTCCCGCTGCCCATCCAATGCTTCCCCTGCCCGATAGGCAGATCGTAAGAGGCCGTGATGACTCCTACATGGCGCACGTCGAACGTGCCGAGCCCGTAGTCGGCGCTCACGTCGTATGGATTCGCCACCAGCCCCGGCGCGTTCCCCGCGGCGGTTCCGTTGTAGGAATCTCCGTCGTCCAGCTCTTTGGACCAGGTGTAGATTCCGCGTAGCGTCAGGCCCTGGCTGAAGCGCCGCTTAAAATCAATTTGCAGCGCATTGTAGGAACTAACTCCCTCAGACATCCAGGTCCACGTGTTGGCGAGATGGGTGTTGGGTTTGGCTGGCACCGCGCCGGTGCCGGTAAGGGCGATGTAGGGCGTGCCTGTGGGTAGCGTGATCGGTGTACTAACTACAGTTCCGGCCGAGGAGATGGTGTACAGCGTCGTTTGGCATTGCGCGCCGGTGCAGCCCACGGGCAGGGGCGCGTCATTATCCACCCCGACCAGTTCGTGATACGCGTGATTCCCAACGTAACCCACACTCAGCGACATGTTGGGAGAAAGTTCCCGCTCGACGTGCAGCGACCAGGACAGGACCGTCGGTGTTTGCAAATCGGGCTGGACGCCGCCGGGCACAAGCGTGCCTTCGAACATTCCCGATGCCGGGGTTCGTGAAATTGGGAAGTTAAGATCGTCGGTCAAAGTCGTTGCGCCTATATTGCAGCAGGTGCCGCCGCTGGCGGTGGGAACCGCAACGGTGTACGACGGGTTATAGGGTGCGTTCTGGTCGGCGCGATAGCCGAGCGCGTCTTGCAAGTCGTTGTACATCCCGAGGCCTGCGCGGATCACCGTCTTACTTCCAAACGGGCTCCAGGCCAAACCGATTCGAGGCTGTGGCAGGAAGCCTGACCTCACCGTGCTCAGGAACGAATTTCCCGACGCCGGGTAGCACTGATTTCCTGTCAGCGACGCGCACTGCGCAACGCCTCCAAGGAGCGCGTAGTTCGCGGCCTTGCCGTATTCTTCGTTCCATCCAGTGCTAAATTCGTTGCGTAAGCCGAGCGAAAGCGTCAGCCTGGAACCGAGCCGAATGGTGTCCTGCGTGAAGAAAGCGCCCATGGTCGAACGCCAACTCATGGGGGTGGGCGTGGGGTCGTACAGGAAGCTGGCCGTGCCGTAAATCAGGGCAGGCAGGCCATTGAAAGTCAATTGGCCGTATTGGCTGAGGGCGATCTCTTCATTGGATTGGAGACATTCGAACCATACGCCAGCGGTAAATTGATTCCGCCCCGAGGTAAACGTGACTTGATCCGCATACGTGAACAGATTTCGAGCCATGTGCAGATTGCTGCCGTTATTGCTTCCCGCCAATCCCAGTTGCGTTGGGGAATTGGAAGCCTGGCTGCCTCCGACGACCACCGCTCCGACGAAAGGCACACCGGACAGGAAGGCAGGCACGCTTGCGGCCGGGGTATTGGGTGTGGGCTCGCCGGTGAAATAATATCCGGCGCGGGAGGAACCGAAGCGGATGGTGTTCACCGAGGTCGGGGAAATGACGTGAGTTTCCTGCAGGCTGAAGACCTGTTCGCGAAGCTTGACGATGTCCGAGCTGTAGGGATTCAGGGGAGTCGCGGTGGTGCTGGCGCTGTCGTCAATGGTGTAAATCGCGCTGGCTGTATCGCTGGCGGAAAAAATGTGGTCCATGCGCACGGTGCCGAAATTCTCCCCGATCGTCTGCAGGGGAGTGCTGTAGTAATTATAAATGCCGTCGTTCACGCCTTTGGAATCGGTGAAGTAATTGCTCGGAGTGCCGTTGATCGAATCGTTCGCGGCCACGTAATTGGCGGCGCCGGGGCAGGGAGCCTGCGGCCACAGGTTCATCAGTCCGAGTGTCCCCACGGCAGGGGTGATAATCGGAGCTTCTTTATACGAATTGCAGTCCGGGATGATGGCCACCGAGGTTTGGTTCAGCGACTCGCGGAATCCCTCATAGTTGGTGAAAAAAAACGTCTTGCCTTTCTGCACCGGCCCGCCCAGCGACGCGCCGAATTGATTGCGCCGGAAAGGCGGGGTGGATCCCACATCGAAATAGTTGGGTTCGTCGAGGGCGCTGTTTCGCAAAAATTCGAAGGCCGACCCGTGCCACTGATTCGAACCGGATTGCGTGACGATGGTCACTTGTCCGCCCGGCTTCTTTCCGTATTCCGCGCCGTAGCTGTCGCGCAGCAGGTTGAATTCGCGCACCGCGTCCACGCCGAGCAATTGGCCGCTGGCCCCGCCGGGAGTCATATTATTTTCTGCCGCGCCGGTGAACTCGACGCCATTGAGCAGGAATAAATTTTGCTGCGGGCGGTTGCCGGAGACTGAAAACATATTTGCGGTGGTGGAATTCGAAACCCCCACGAGCGCGCCGGTCTTTTCCCACGTGAAATTGACCACGCCGGGATTGAGGGTCATTAGTTCGTCGTAGCTTCGTCCGTTCAGAGGGAGGTCTTTCACCTGCTGCTCTCCGACCAGGCCCGAGATATCGGAGGTCGTAGTATTCACGATGGGCGCGTCTGCATTCACTTTCACCTGCTCGGTAAGCTGCCCCAGTTTCAAGGCCACATCCACGGTAGCTTCTTGTCCAACGGCCAGGTGAATGCCGCTCTGCACTGCTTCCTGGAAGTCCTGCTTGGCGATTCGAATTTCGTACACGCCTACGGGGAGCGAGAGCACGGAATAACGACCCGCGTCATCGGTAGTCGTCGTGCGCGTTGCTTCCGTTTCCAAATTTTTGGCAGTCACGGTTGCGCCGGAAACCACTGCGCCGGATGGGTCGGTCACCCTTCCCGAGATCGCCGACACCTGGGCCTGAGTTTGTGGAGCAAAGGCCAACAGTGCGACGAGCACTCCCATGGTGAGCGCGAATGAAATACGAGAGGCTGAACGTGGCCGCAACCGATCGTTACCTGACCTTACAACGCGAATCATGAGAGCTGTCCCCCTTGGACGAATGGATCGAAATACTTGCCGAGATCGGCATGCTGCCTTCGGAAGGCTGCGGTGACACCACTCCCCACCGCGCGCCGAAATGTGTGTGATTAAATACAATTAGAAGCGATATGTCAAATCGACTCAATACGGATAGGAAAAAGACGAATTGGTGCGGTCCTGCGCTGAAAGAATCGTACTGGCTGCGGCCGCCCGCACATTCCTAAGCAATCCAGGGGATGCGATTTTTACGAGTGGGATTCGTATGGAAGCGGCTAATTGTTAGCCAACTTAAGGCGATTTGACAGGGAGGCCAAAAGAAACGAAGCTTGGCCGTGGAAAAGACTCTATCGGCATGATGGGTGAAACGAGGGTATTCGAATGGCCGCCAAATTATCGGCAAGAAACTTTCTCGAAGGAAAGATCGTCGAGCTGGAAGTGGACGGCGTCATGGCCCATGTGACCGTCCGCGTCGGCAAGAATATGATCGAAAGCGTGATCACCCGGCGCAGCGCCGACGAAATGAAACTCAAGGTCGGCGATACCGTTGCGGCGGTGATCAAGTCCACCGAGGTCATGCTGCAGAAAGGCTAGTGTTTCGGGCACGAAAGGCGGGCGCATGTATCGAATCCCATTTCTCGCGATGTTTCTTGTAGCGCTGAGTTCCATGGCGCAGGCGCAGGCGCAGGCGCAGGCGCAGGATCATGCGAAGGCGAACGTCTCAACCGGTCCTTCGGAAATAAGAATCGGAGGGGCGGTCACAACGCCTCTGGTCATTACCGCCGAAGACCTCAAGAAGATGCCGCGCAAGGCGATCAGTGTGGAAAATGCTCACGCGAAAAGGACGGAAGTATACGAAGGCGTGCCGCTAGCAGCCCTGCTGCTGAAGGTGGGAGTGCCTCATGGAGAGCAACTCCGTGGCGCGGCGATGACATCGTATGTTCTGGTCGAAGCCGCAGATGACTATCGAGTGGTCTTCTCCCTGGCGGAGCTGGATTCGAGCTTTCAGGACTCCGACGTCCTGCTGGCGGACACGATGAACGGCATGCCGCTGACTCCAGATCAAGGCCCGTTCAAGTTGGTCGTCCCCCACGAAAAGCGCCCCGCCCGCTGGATCAAAATGGTAAAGTCGGTTACCGTTGCACAGTAGAACAGACTTCAGTCTGTTCGGTTTTGGTTTTGGTCTTGCCGTTGCACGCGCTCAAACCAAAACCGCACAGGTTGAAACCTGTGCTACTCATTCCTAAACACACTCCCGTCCTTCATCACGAACGACACTTTGCGCACCGCCTGAATATTCTCCAGAGGATTCTCCGGCGTGGCAATAATGTCGGCAGCCAGCCCCGCTTTGATCGCGCCGCGTTCGCGATCCACGCCAAGCAGTCTGGCGGCGTTGATCGTCATCGCCTGCAAAGTATCTTTCGCGGGCACTCCGGCCTCGACCCACGAATCCACATATTCCGCGGCCAGCGTCCCGCGCGTTTCGCCGGGGACGGCGATAAATACGTCCGTGCCGAACGCCATCGTCACGCCGATCTGATACGCGCGCTTCAGGCGGTCCACAAACACGGCATGCATCTGCGGCATGCCGCTCTCGCGCGATGCGCTTTCGGTGAAATCGGTTCCCACCAGGACGACGTGATTCTTCTTCGCCAGTTGCAGGTCGTCATTGGTCATCATTTCGCCGTGCTCGATGGAGTCGACGCCCGCCTCCGCCGCGTTGCGCGCGCCCGGCTCAGTCCAGCAATGTGCGGCCAGCTTGAGGCCCGCGCGGTGCGCCTCCGCAACCATGAACTTGATGTCGTCGACGCTATAAATATATTTCTGATCGTCCACGACGATCTTGATGACCGTCGCCCCGTAATGAATATTTTCGCGGATGGCTTTGAGCATCTCATCGCGCGTATCGGCGAACGCGTATTCCGGCTCCCCCAGATCGCGCTTCTCGGGTTGCAGGTGGAACTGCCCCCCATACGGCGCGATGATGCGCCCGGCGTTCAGCATCGTCGGCCCCGGCACCAGGCCCTTTTCAATCGCCAGACGCAGGGCCGTGTCCGCATAATTTCCCGCGTTGCCCACGTCGCGAATCGTCGTGAACCCCGCAGCCAGCATGTCCCGCGCGTTCGCGACGCCTTCAATCGCGCGGTACGGCGTGGGATCGAGCAGCGTCGTGATGTAGTAACTGTGGCCGTCGCGCTCCTTCTTGAGCGTCATGCACAGATGCGTGTGCGCGTCGAATAGCCCAGGCAGCACTGTGGATTTCGAAAGGTCGATAACTTTCGCGTCTGCCGGAATCTGCACGTTCGCGCCGACAGCCTCAATGTTCTTGCCGCGCACCAGAATGATCTGGTTAGTTTCTGTCGTCCCTTTTTCCGGATCGACAAGTTTTCCCGCCTTGATCGCAAAAACTTTTGCGGGCCCCGGCTGCGGGTATTGTGCGGTAAGTCCTGGAGTTACGACTGCCAGCAAAAATAGAACACGAGCCAGTCTAATTCGCGAATTCATCCTGCGCTCCTAATGAAAGCAGGGAATGAAGTTAGCAGACGATAGGCAAACGTGGAAAGAAGAAGAAATTAAGAAATATCCTGAACAACGAGGCGTTTTCAGGCCAACCAGTGGGACAGGTTGAAACCTGTCCCACTAAGAACTTCTTTACAGCATCTGTCGCAAAACGTACGGCAGTATGCCCCCGTGCCGGTAATAGTTGACTTCCTCAGGCGTATCGGCGCGCGCAACAGTCTGAAATACAGTTTCCTTGCCCTGTGCATCGCGGGCGCGTACCTCGACAGTCAGCCCCGGCGCAAGTTTCGCGACGCCCTCGATGGTGTACTCCTCGAACCCAGTCAGCCCGAGCGACTGCGCCGAATCGCCCGCGCGATATTGCAGCGGCAGAACGCCCATGCCGAGCAGGTTGCTGCGGTGGATGCGCTCGTAGCTTTCCGCAATCACCGCGCGCACGCCGAGCAGGAGCGTGCCCTTGGCCGCCCAGTCGCGCGACGATCCTGAGCCGTACTCCTTGCCGCCCAGCACGATCAGCGGCACGCCTTCCTTCTGATATTTCATCGACGCGTCGTAGATCGACATCTTCTCGCCGTCGGGCTGGTGAACGCTCCACCCGCCCTCGGTGCCCGGTGCGATTTGATTGCGCAGGCGGATATTCGCAAAGGTGCCGCGCATCATCACTTCATGGTTGCCGCGCCGCGCGCCGTACGAGTTGAAATCCGCAGGCTTGACGCCCTGCGCGATCAGCCATTTTCCCGCCGGGCTGTCGACGCCAATCGATCCCGCAGGCGAAATATGATCGGTGGTAATGCTGTTGCCGAGCATCGCCAGCACGCGCGCGTTTCGAATGTCGGTGAGCGGCGCGGGAGCTTTGGTGATATTTTCGAAGAACGGCGGATTCTTGATATAGGTGGACTTATCTTCCCAGGCGTAGAGATCGCCCTCAGGCGTTTTCAAGCCGCGCCAGCTGGCGTCGCCTTGAAACACTTCGCCATATTCCTTGTGATACATCGCGGTCGTCACGTTCTCACGCACGGTCGATTCAATCTCCTGCGGCGACGGCCAAATGTCGCGCAGATAAACCGGCTTGCCATCCTTGCCAGTGCCGAGCGAGTCGCTGGCCATGTCGAAATCCATGCGCCCCGCCAGCGCGTAGGCCACCACCAGCGGCGGAGACGCCAGATAATTCGCGCGCACCAGCGGATGAATGCGCCCTTCGAAATTGCGGTTTCCGCTGAGCACCGAGACAGCAACCAAACTGTTGTCCTTAATGGCCGCGCCGATGTGTTCTTCGAGCGGGCCGCTGTTGCCGATGCACGTGGTGCAGCCGTAGCCCACCAGGTTGAAGCCAAGCTGATTGAGATATTTCGACAAGCCCGCCGCGTCCAGATAATCGGTAACAACTTTCGAACCGGGCGCAAGGCTGGTCTTCACCCAGGGCTTGCTGGTCAGGCCGCGCTCGACGGCTTTCTTGGCAATCAGGCCGGCTCCGAGCATCAGAGAAGGATTCGAAGTGTTCGTGCAGCTGGTAATGGCAGCGATCACCACCGAGCCGTTCGAAAGCTCGAACTGGTCGCCATTCTTCTTCACGGCGACGTGCTTCTGCGCGGTCCCTTCCATCGACTTTTCGAATGACGCCTTCGACTGCCGCAGCGGCACGCGATCCTGCGGCCGCTTCGGCCCGGCCAGCGTCGGCTCGACAGAAGCCAGGTCCAACTCCAGCTTGTCGGTATAAATCGGGTCGGGCGTCGCATCAGTGCGGAAGATGCCCTGCGCCTTGGTGTACTCTTCGACCAGGCGAACGCGCGCGGCGTCGCGGCCCGTGAAGCGCAAATAGGCAATCGTCTCCGCGTCCACAGGGAAGAAGCCCATCGTCGCGCCATATTCGGGCGCCATGTTGGCGATGGTCGCGCGATCCGCGACGCTCAGGCTCGAAAGCCCGGTCCCGTAGAACTCGACGAATTTGCCGACCACGCCCTTCTTGCGCAGCATCTCGGTGACGATCAACACCAGATCGGTCGCCGTTGCGCCCTCGGGCAGGCGCCCGTGCAGCTTGAAGCCCACCACCTCAGGAATCAGCAGCGAAAGCGGCTGGCCGAGCATCGCAGCCTCTGCCTCGATGCCGCCAACGCCCCAGCCGAACACGCCGAGGCCGTTGATCATGGTGGTGTGCGAATCGGTGCCGACCAGCGAATCGGGGAACGCGTACGTCTTGCCGTCGATGGCGCCGTCAAACACCACGCGCGCCAGATATTCCAGGTTCACCTGGTGAACGATGCCCGTATCGGGCGGCACGACCTTGAAATTGTCAAACGAACCCTGTCCCCAGCGCAGGAACGCATAGCGCTCGACGTTACGATGGAACTCCAGTTCCGCATTGAACGCAAAAGACGTGGCCGCCCCGGCCTGATCCACCTGCACCGAGTGGTCGATGACCAGCTCAACGGGCAGCAGCGGATTCACCTTCTTCGGATCGCCGCCCAGCTTCTGAATCGCCACACGCATCGCGGCCAGATCGACCACGGCCGGCACCCCAGTAAAGTCCTGCAACAGAACGCGCGCCGGCATGAACGAAATCTCCTGCTGCGTCGCGGCGTTCGGGTTCCACCCAGCCAGCGCCTCAATGTCCTTGGCATGGACGAACCGGTCGTCCTCCTGCCGCAAAAGGTTTTCCAGCAACACGCGCAGCGAAAAGGGCAGCTTCCCCGCGTGGCCCACGCCTTTTTTTTCCAGCGTGCTCAGCCGAAAGATTTCGTAGGACTTGCCGTCAACATTAAGGGTGTCGCGCGTGCCGAAGGAATTCTTGGATGCCGGAGCCATTCTGCTCATGTTCCTTTCTGGAGTGGTGAAGAATGAATATCATAGCGCATTCGAGGGCTCTGTGCAGCTTGACGGGGATGAGGGACAGTTCGGAGAGATAAAAACACTAATTCTTGACCCTCTTCTGAATACCAATATTTGGTTTTGCCGCTAATAGCGGGGTTAGGCAGTTCTTCTTGCCATATGCAAGCCAGATTACTGTGTCGAGTTCAGCAAGGTTTTTCGCGGGGTGAGCAGGGTTCTGACGCAGCGAATTCCGCAGTTTCTTTGCTAAATCAATAAAACGAGCTCCCTCACTCGCTCCGCGTGGTCCCTTAAACTTGACTGCCTTAAGATAATTTTGAACCGGTTGGTTCAGGACTGGATATTCTTGGGGGAAACGCAAGCAGAGCATTTCTGAAAGGAAAGCTCCCCGCGTAGGGACCTTCTGGTCATGGAGTAAGTCAATTTCTGAGCTAACAATATCGTCTCGATCTTCATCGGTCGCCTCCACAATCCTTAGGAAGCTTTGCGATAAAGCCTTAAAGTCACTATCCCTACCCGGTCGTTCCCAGCCGCGGCCCTGTAGACGGTCATTGGCTTCCGAGCTCCAGTACTTCGGTAGCTGATAGTAAAACTGGTTTGAAGTTATCTTATTGCTTGCGCAGCGTCGGAATAGTCGCATCAGACCAGCCTTATTTTTTTTGTATGCAGCTAGCTGACCACGCCGGGTAACAATCTTATCTTTCATTCTCGATGGTGTTGGCAACTCAAGCAGAGCTACTGGCGTTGAATCCTGGCCCTTCTTATTGCTCCCCTTTGCTTGATAACGCGACCCTAGAGGAGCTTCTTTGTATTTCTTCAGCCAATCCTCTGAAACCACCACCGACTGTTTTTCTATTTTTTTTACCCACTTCTTTCCTTCGGAATAATCAGCCTTGGATAGTGCCAGAAACACATTTGCCTCATAGTTCGACTCGAATGCCGCGTGGGTCAGGTTTGAGGAGCCGACAATGGCAAAGCTTTCTCCTTTCCTCTCTTTCCAGAACACTGCCTTCGGATGAAATCCACCGATATCGTCGGCCACCATGAACTGTGCTTTCCGCTTTAACGGTAACCACCGCATTACTTTTTCGCAAGCAACCTTCCTTGTGATGCCAAAATTCCTGCCTACGATTATGCGAAAGCTGTGGCATTTGGGGTTCAGTTTTAGCTCGGAGTCCCATTCCGTGAGATAGGCCGTCACTACGAATAGCTCGACCGCATTCTTGAATGCTCGTTTGTAATAGTGGGAGAGCCCGCCCTCTAAATTCGAAGGGTGAAGCAACAGATCCATAAATCCCTCCTGTAATATACAACAGTAGTAGGAATGAAATGTCCGGAAGAAGCCAACAGCACTCGCGACATAATGTATTCGAGTATTACCATATTTGTCTATCATAGACTTGCGGATGCCATTGCCAAATGACCGGGTACTAGCAAATTGTGCTTGTCCGGAGGTCTGCTTTCATAAAACCAAGGGAGCGTATGTTTTGAGTTTGAACGCGCGGGCTTACGATTCGGTTAGAATGGAGATCGGACCCTAAGAGACTGGATGAATATTGCTCTCATTTCGACGTATGAGCTTGGTCGACAGCCATTCGGCCTGGCATCTCCGGCAGCATGGCTGCGCACGCGGGGACTTGATGTTGTGTGCCTCGATCTTTCGCGCGAAGCGCTGGACGAGGCGGCGATTCGCGCTGCGGATTTGATTGCGTTCTATGTCCCGATGCACACGGCGACGCGACTCGCGGCGGGGCTAATCGATCGGGTTCGCGGGATGAATCCGCGAGCGCACCTATGCTTCTACGGCCTCTACGCGCCGGTGAACGAGGAGTATTTGCGCGGGCTTGGCGTGGGCACGATTCTTGGCGGGGAATTTGAGGAAGGGCTCGCGAGTCTCGCGGCGCGTCTTGCCAAAGCGAAGATTGACGGGCCAGTACAACCGCTACAACCCGAGCCTGTCATTTCTCTCGCGCGGCAAAAATTCCTCATGCCCGATCGTGCGGGAATGCCGGAGCTTTCCAAATATGCGCGGGTTGTGATGCCCGGCGGCGAGCAGCGCGTCGCAGGCTCGACCGAGGCCACACGCGGCTGCAAGCACCTCTGCCGGCATTGCCCGATTGTGCCGGTATACAACGGCGCGTTCCGCGTGGTCGAACGCGATGTCGTGTTGCAGGACATTCGCCAGCAGGTAGCGATGGGCGCGCAGCACATCACGTTCGGCGACCCGGATTTCTTCAATGGCCCAGCGCACTCGTTTTCGATTGTCGAGGCGATGCATCGCGAATTTCCGCAGCTCAGCTACGACGTGACGATCAAGATCGAGCATCTGCGCAAGCACGACGCGCATCTGGCGATATTACGCGACACCGGATGCCTGTTCGTAATCAGCGCCGTCGAGTCGGTGGACGATACAGTCCTCGAAAAATTCGACAAGGGTCACACGCGCGCCGATTTTCTCGCCGTGGTCACTCGATTTCGGGAATTAGGAATGACGCTGCTGCCCACCTTCGTCCCGTTCACGCCGTGGACGACGCTCGCAGGCTACAACGACCTGCTGGACGTGATCGCGCAGGAAAATCTGTGCGAAAACGCCTCGCCGATCCAACTCGCCATCCGTTTGCTGATTCCCGCAGGCTCACGCCTGCTCGAATTGCCGGAAGTGCAGGCGATGGTGGGCAAGTTCGATTCCGCAGCGTTGGTCTTTCCGTGGAAGCATGAAGATCCGCGCGTGGATGCGCTGTGCCGCGAAATTTCCGCGCTGGTGCAGCGCGGAGACAGTCTAAAATTGTCGCGCACGCAAATTTTTGCGCACATTCGTCGCGCGGCGAGAGCTGCGGCGGGGTTGACTGTGGCAGCAGGCGGACCAGAGGCTGTTGCGAAGAGCACTCCAGTTCCATTCCTGGATGAGCCGTGGTATTGCTGCGCCGAGCCGATGGACACTCAGTTCGTGTCGTTGGGGAACGCGAAAGAGCCCGTAGCCAAGGCCGACCAATTTGTGTGAGACGAAAAGTAGCACAGGTTTCAACCTGTGCGCTTTTGGTCTTCTGACCACAAACCAAACCCGCACAGGTTGAAACCTGTGCTACTGGCAATATCTAATCACCATGAGCCGACTTCTGATTCTCGCGAGCAAGTTGGGTTACCAGACGCGCAGCTTCGCGGAAGCCGCGAAAAAACTGGGCATCGAAGTGGTCTTTGCCAGCGACCGCTGCCACCAGCTAGAGGATCCATGGTCGGACGGCGCGATTGCCATGCGTTTCGACCAGCCTGAAGAGGCTGCGCGGCGCATCGTCACGCAATCGATGGTGCGTTCAATAGACGGCCTGATCGCGCTTGGCGACCGAGCGACAACCACAGCCGCATACGCGGCACGCGCCCTGGGCATCACCTACAATTCACCGCAATCAGTCGAGAATTGCCGCAGTAAGTTGCGTCAGCGCGAAATTCTGCGCGAAGCAGGCCTCCCCGTACCCGGATTTTTCTCCTTTCGCCTCGACAAAAAGATCGAGAAAATTCTTCCACGTGTACACTTTCCCTGCGTCGTCAAGCCGCTGCGGCTAGCGGCAAGCCAGGGCGTGATCCGCACAAATAATCCCGAGGAATTTCAAGCAGCCGTGGCGCGAATCAAGACGCTGCTGCAGTCCCCGGAAATTCAAGTCACGCACGAAGAGGAACTCGACCGCGTGCTTGTCGAGCGCTACATCCCCGGAACGGAAGTCGCCGTTGAAGGATTGCTCACTCGGGGAAGATTAAGAATTCTGGCGATCTTTGACAAGCCCGATCCGCTGGAAGGACCCTACTTCGAGGAAACGATTTACATCACGCCGTCGCGACTGCCGGAAGAAATGCAGGAACGCATTGCGAATTGCGCATCCGCAACCGTGCGAGCGCTGGGGCTCACTCATGGCCCGGTGCACGCCGAATTTCGTGTGACCGCGAACGGCCCGTGGGTGCTAGAAGCTTCGCCCAGACCAATTGGCGGATTGTGTTCACGCGCGCTGCGATTTGGGCCGGATCGTACTTTGTTCGAGGAACTGCTCGTGCGGCAAGCGCTCGGAATGCCCGGAAGCGATCTCGACCGCGAAGACGACGCCTCGGGCGTTATGATGATTCCCGTGACGAAATCAGGACTTCTGGAACGCGTCGATGGGGAAGACCAAGCGCGGGCGACTCCCGGTATCGAGGACGTGCAAATCACGGCGCGCCTGCCTGACTTTATTGCGGCGTGGCCGGAAGGTTCGAGCTACCTGGGATTTATTTTCGCGAGAGGGAAATCGCCGGCGGAAATTGAAGCTGCGCTACGGCTTGCGCATAGCCTGCTGAAATTTGAGATTGTCGAGCGATTGCCGGTGGAGCATCCGGTTACGGGAAAACTGCCGGATGGTGGAGCGCTCGGAGAAAACCAAAAGAACACAGGCTGAAAGCCTGTGCTACTTTTAGCCCTTCGCCTTCGGCGCGACGTATTCCGCAGGCAGCTTCGCCCCTTCGCCAAAGAAGAACTGTTCCATCTGCTCTTCCATAATCTTTTGCGATTGCGGATCGAGCGGATTCAGGCGGTATTCGTTCATCAGCATTTTTGAGTGCTCGATCCACATCTTCCAGGCATCCTTGGAGACGCTCTCATACACCTTCTTACCCAGGTCGCCCTTCCAGGGGACGCGATCAAGGCCCGGCATGTCCTTGCCGAATTTCACGCAGTGCACGATGCGCGCGCCGAGTTGCGGGGCTGCACTTGGCACCGTCGGTTTTGGTGGTCCACACGAATCGTCTGCCATTTGCATCCTCCGTCAAAGCCGTTGTTCGATTTTCTCTATCTTACGATACTGCAATATCGGGTGAAAACCAAATTGGTTCACTTCGAGACGCTTCACGGCTACCATCCGGGAAACGATTCTTATGGATAACAACTCTCGGTATATACCGTAGTCACATTTCGCTTACAATGTTTGGGCCAAGCAAGCGGTCCTGAGGGGGGCGTGATGCCGGACGTGACGGCGTTGTTCTGGGATGTCGGAGGCGTGATCCTTTCGAACGGATGGGACCGCGCGGCGCGCTCCGCGGCGGCCAAAAAGTTCGGTTTGGATTGGGAAGAGTTGCAGGACCGGCACGATCTGGCTAGCCCCGCGTTTGAGACTGGAAAGATTACCCTCGATACTTATCTGCAGCGCACCGTGTTTTACCGCAAGCGTAATTTCACTCGCGAGGAATTTACGGATTTTATTTTCGCGCAGTCTGAGGAATTCCCGGAATCTCGCGCCGTCTTATCTGGTTTGGCTGCAACTGGAAATTATCTGCTCGCCACCATCAACAACGAGCCGCTCGAGCTGAACGAACGCAGAATTCAGCAGTTTCAGTTGAGGCGCGAATTTAAGGCTTTTTTTAGTTCGTGCTATCTTGGCATTCGCAAGCCTGATGAAGGCATTTACCGGCTGGCATTGGAAGTGACGCAACGCCATCCGGAAGAATGCCTCTTCATTGATGACCGTGAGTTGAATCTGGAATGCGCGCGGCAACTACAGATGCGCACCGTCCATTTTCAAAACGCGGAGCAATTGCGGCAGGATCTGGCGGCATACGGAGTGACCGTGGCCTAAACGAAATTCGGAGGATTCAGATGGAACTAGGAATGGTGGGACTCGGCAAGATGGGCGCATTCATGGTGGAGCGCCTGGTTCGCGGCGGACATCGCATCGTGGGATTCGACCGCGATGCAGGCGCAGTGGCGCGCGTAGTATCGGTCGGCGCAGAGGGTGCCGATTCGCTAGCCGCTCTTGCCGCAAAGCTGAAGCAGCCCCGCGCGATCTGGATCATGGTTCCCTCCGGCGCGCCCGTTGACGATACGATCGCCGCGCTGATCCCCCTTATGTCCAAAGGCGATACGATCATCGACGGTGGCAACAGCAATTACAAGGACACGCAGCGACGCGGGGCGAGTTTGAAATCTCAGGGCTTCGACTTTGTAGATTGCGGCACCAGCGGCGGTGTGTGGGGCCTGAAGGAAGGCTACTCGATGATGGTGGGCGGCGATCAGGCTGCCGTCGAGCGCCTGCGTCCACTCTTCGAAACGCTCGCGCCTGCGAAAGACCAAGGCTGGGGCCGCGTAGGTCCATCCGGCGCGGGACATTTCGTAAAAATGGTTCACAACGGAATCGAGTACGGCATGATGCAGGCCTATGCAGAGGGCTTCGCGATCCTGAAGAAGAAAAACGAATTCGCGCTGGATATGCATCAGGTCTCCGAAATCTGGCGCGTAGGAAGCGTGGTCCGATCCTGGCTGCTCGACCTCACCAGCATCGCACTAAAAGAAAATCCGGAGATGGCCGGGATTGCGCCATACGTTTCCGACTCCGGCGAAGGCCGTTGGACGGTAGCCGAAGCCATCGATCTGGATGTGCCCGCGCCGGTGATTACGCTATCGCTGCTCCAGCGATTGACTTCACGGGATACCGACTCTTATTCAGACAAGTTGCTTTCTGCAATGAGAAATCAGTTCGGCGGGCACGCGATCAAGACCGAAGCGAAAAAATAAGGACGTAAAATGACCCAGGCCAACCAAATCACCGCCTCAGAAACGGCACCTGCGAAGAAAAGTTTGATCACCGCGGCGGACCCTTGCACCATCGTGATCTTCGGCGCTTCCGGCGATCTTTCGCGCAGGAAGCTGATCCCCGCTCTTTATAGCCTCGCAGCGCAGGATTGCCTGGCGCGCCGCTTTGCGATCATCGGTTTTGCGCGATCCCCTATGACGGACGAAAAGTTTCAACAATCGGGGATTGATTCGGTAAAGAAATTCACCGAGGGCGGCGCGGGCGATGATCTTCAATGCAAGGAATTCGCGCAGGCTCTCGCCTACGTTTCCGGCGAATATCATGACGTGGAGGCATTCGAAAGGCTTAAGAAACGACTGGAGGAACTCGACAGCGAGCACAAGCTGGAAGGGAACCGATTGTTCTATCTGGCGACGCCGCCAGACGTTTATCCGATCATTATCGAGCAACTCGCCAAGTCCGGCCTGTCCAGCCCTTCGAACGGCAACTCCTGGGTGCGAATCATCATTGAGAAACCGTACGGCCGGGACCTCGCCTCTGCGCATAAACTGAACCAACAGGTTCTGGAGGTCTTCGAAGAGCCTCAGGTTTATCGCATCGATCACTATTTGGGAAAAGATACGGTGCAGAACCTCCTCGTGCTGCGCTTCGGAAACGGAATCTTCGAACCACTCTGGAATCGGAATTACGTGGACAACGTGCAAATCACCGCCGGGGAAACGCTGGGTGTCGAGCAACGCGCCGCGTTCTACGAAACGGCCGGAGCCACGCGCGACATGATCCAGAGCCACGTCCTGCAACTGACCTCACTGGTGGCCATGGAGCCTCCCATCGCGTTCGATGCCACCGCCGTCAGGAATGAGAAAATCAAGGTCCTGCAATCGATCCGCCCGTTCACCGAACAAACTATAAGGACGGACGTTGTGCGCGGGCAATACGCTGCCGGAACCGGGCCGGGCGATTCTTTCCTAGCAGGATATCGGACCGAGCCGGGCGTGAAGCCGGATTCGAATGTGGAGACCTACGTCGCCGCAAAATTGCAAATCGATAATTGGCGCTGGGCCGGCGTCCCGTTTTATATCCGCACAGGAAAACGTTTACCGAGTCGCACCACCGAAATCGCCATTCAATTCCGCCGTGCGCCGCATCTTGTGTTTCGCGACCAGGACATTTCTGAGAATGCCCTGGTCCTGAACGTTCAGCCCGACGAAGGAATCTCGATATCCTTCAATACGAAACTGCCGGGCCAGGAAATGAAATTGAAAACGGTCACCATGGACTTCAGTTACCAGAAGGAATTCGGAGGCGGCGAACGCAGCGCCTATGCCACGCTGATTAACGACTGCATGCGCGGCGACGCCACGCTATTCGATCGCGCCGACGGCGTGGAATCCGCCTGGGCGCTGGTCGATCCGATCCTCGAATATTTTGCATCTCACAAGCCCAAGTTTCCCAATTATGCGGCGGGCACCTGGGGCCCATACGAAGCCGAACAACTACTGGAGCGCGATGGCCGACACTGGCGACAGCTCGAATAACCCGCAGCAGGAACTCCTGCCCGGAGTAAGGGTGTTTGCAGACCCAGCCGAGGTAGCGCGGGCTGCGGCGCGCCTGTTTGTGGACTTTGCCTGGCAGTCCATTGCGCGTCACGGAAAATTTACGGTGGCGTTGTCCGGCGGCAATACTCCGCGAGCGATGTTTGAACAACTCGCATCCCAGGAATTCCGCGGTCAGATCGACTGGCCCAAGGTCCATATCTTCTGGAGTGACGAGCGCGCGGTCCCGCCCGAAAGCCCGGAAAGCAACTATGGCATGGCGCGCAGGGAGCTACTCGTGCGGGTACCCATTCCTCAGCCCAATGTACATCGCATGGAAGCTGAAAAGGCCAATATCGGGCGCGCGGCGCACGAATACGAAGAGGTGTTGCGGGAGAATCTGGACCTCGACGACCGCGGATTTCCAAAATTTCATCTGATCCTGCTGGGCATGGGCGCGGACGGTCACACGGCATCGCTTTTTCCGGGAACTCGCGTCACGCGGCAGACATCCCGCTGGGTCAGTACACCGATGGTTGCCAAACTTAACGCCCGCCGCATGACCCTCACGCTGCCGGTCCTCGATTCGGCAATGCGGGTGGTTTTCCTCGTCGTCGGTTCGGATAAGGCGGAGACGCTTCGGGCTGTGCTCGAAGGGAAGGCCGATCCCCCGTACCCGGCGCAGCAGGTTCAACCGCGCGACAATGGATTGAAGCTTTTTTTGGTCGATCGGGCAGCAGCGGCCCTGTTGGGCCGCGATTCTTGGCAGGAGTCCGTCGCGCAGGATAAATCTGCGGAAGTAAAACGAGGCAAGCCCGGAGGCGCACTGTGATCCTGGCCGGGGATGTCGGCGGCACCAAATGCAATCTGGCGCTGTTCGAGATTCACGGCCAAGACTACCGGAAAATTGTCCATCACCGTTACGCAAGCCGCGAATTTCCTTCCTTCGATCAGATTATTGCCAAATTTCTGTCACAAACTCAAACTGAGGCGAAAATTACAGGCGCAGCGATGATCGAAGCCGCCGGGTTTGGAGTAGCCGGCCCGGTGATCGATCATCGCGTCAAAGCCACTAATCTGCCCTGGGTTGTAGATAGTGCCGTACTCGCCGGGCAGTTGGCCACCGACCATGTTGTCTTGCTTAACGATCTGGAAGCCACCGGTTATAGCGTTGCATTTATGAAGCCGTCCGACATCTCGGTGCTAAATGCGGGCGCGGCCTCCCCTCACGCAACGCAAGCAGTAGTTGCGGCAGGGACCGGTCTGGGTGAAGCCTTTCTGATCTGGAATGAAGATCGCTACGTGGTTGCAGGCTCAGAGGGAGGGCATGCCGACTTTGCCCCGCGCAACGAACGCGAGATGGGCCTGTTGCGCCACATGAAGCAGCGCCACGAATATGTAAGCTGGGAGCTCATTCTTTCCGGCCGCGGATTTCGAACGATACATGAATTTCTCGATCCCTCCGTCCGGCATTCCTCGTTCGATGGGCCTGAGGCGGACTCCGCTCCGGAAATCACCCAATTGGGTTTAACCGGCGCGTGCCCAGTGTGTCTGCAAACCCTGGACATGTGGGTTTCCATATACGGCGCCGAGGCGGGAAATCTGGCGTTGAAGGTCCTGGCTCGTGGTGGAGTTTGGGTCGCGGGCGGCATCGCCGTAAAGATTCGAAAGAAAATGGAAGACGGAACTTTTTTTCGCGCCTTCTGCGAGAAGGAAAAGTTCTCGGCGCTCATGGCGCAGATTCCGGTCTGGATGGTCTTGAACGAAGAGGCGCCGTTGATCGGGGCCATGGTCCAGGCGCGCCGTGCCTTAGAAGTCGCCCTAGCTGCAAACCATTGAAAATACAAGGAATGGTGTAAGGCGACTCAGCTTAAATCTCGTCGAATGTTCTGCTTTAGGCCCGTCGCATCTGCCTATAATCCGAAAATAAAATTATCAGAAAGTACTCTTGCATAATTTAGAAGCCGTTGGTCATTGACTACACCGTTTGATGACGAATCGTCACCCACATTCCGTTGCGCGTTAACATATCGGTTAGAGCAGCGTGTGGTGGCCGCGCTGACATTGAGGCCCGTCGCAGCGGAAACCCTCTTTTGCTTTCGTCAGTCCGTCAGGAACCGGGAGGTCTGGATGAGGGCCCAGCTTGGGAGAAGAATCACTTTTTTCGTATTGTCGATCCTGTTTGTCGCAGGCCTGAATGCGTTCGCACAGGTTCCGACCGGCACCGTTCTGGGAACAGTAAAGGATGCGCAGGGTCTATCCGTCGCCGGCGCGACAGTCACGCTGACGAATCAGGGTACTGCCAATACCCAGACCGAGACGACGAGTTCGCACGGCGCTTATCAATTCACCCATTTGAACGCAGGCTTCTATCGAGTCGAAGTCTCCCACCCCGGATTCAAGAACGAAGTGATTTCCAATATTAAGCTGGATGCTTCCACCGAGTATTCCGTGCCGCCCGTTACGCTGGAGGTTGGATCGGTTACCGACACCTTGACGGTCCAGGCAGACGCCAATCTGGTTCGCACGGCGGGGGCGGAGCTGACCGACACGGTCGAAAGAGCGCAAATCGACCAGTTGCCGATCCTCGACCGCAACCCTCTGAATCTGTTGACCCTGGAAGCCGGGGTAACTAAGAATACCCGCTCTCAAACAACAGTAATCAACGGGCAGAGGCAGTCCTACAGCAATGTCACGCTCGATGGAATCAATATTCAGGACAATTACATCCGGTCCGCTTCGCTGGACTACACGCCCAACCTTCTGGTGATGAGCCAGGTTGGCGAGTTCACGACCACCACGCAGAACGCCGGCCCGCAGGCCGGACTCGGGTCCTCGCAAGTCAGCATGGTCACTCCGAGTGGCACAAACAACTGGCATGGCGAAGGTTTCTGGGATTATCGAAGCGGCGCCTTCGCGGCAAACGATTGGTTCAACGACGCCAATGGAATTGCCAAGCCGAATCTGCTGCAGAATCAGGCTGGAGGAAAAATTGCCGGCCCGGTGATCAAGGACAAATTGTTCATTTACGGGTCTTATGAACTCTATCGGTTGCGGCAACAGGTCCCAACCGATACAACCGTGCTCACCGGCCCCGCGCGCAATGGAATTTTTCGCTGGATGGATACCACGACGCCGAGTCAAATCCAATGCGCGCGCGTCGTCGTAATTCCGGGTGTGGCCCTGCCCGGAGGATGTTCGGACCTCACCAGCGGCGGTTCGCCTTCGCTCGACCCAGCCATCGCCAGCATGCTGGCTCAGGTTCCCACGACAATCAACAACACAAGCATTGGGGACGGGCTCAACACCGCCGGGTATTCGTTCAACCAGCGGGACGACCGCACGCGTGACAATACCAGCGTCCGCGTGGATTGGAATCCCGCCGCGCACCATTCGTTCAGTGGAACTTACGCCTGGAATCGCGACTTGCTGGACAGACCGGGTTCTTCCCTTGGACTGCCGAATACGTACACCGCCGTGCCCGTTGCCTACAACAGCGACAAGGAAAATTTTCTTTCGGCCGCATGGAGATGGACTCCGACTTCCAATTTCACCAATGAAGTCCGCTTCGGTTTCGATCTCGCGCCGATCAATTTCCTGACCAACCAGAAATTCGGAGCTTTTACCGTCAGCAATACGCTATTCAACAATCCGAATCAGAATGAATTTCCCTCCAGCCGGAAAGTGCATACGTGGGCGTGGCAGGATAATGCCAGCTGGTCTCGCGGCAACCATACGTTGAACTTCGGGATACAAGTCCAGCGAGTCACTGTGTTTGCCCAGAATTCTTACAATACGGTTCCAAAGTTGAATCTGGATTACACACAGTCCGGGAATTCCAGCCTGCAGTCGAGCAATTTTAACAATATATCGGATGCCGCCGTAACTACGGCCAACCAATTGGCGAGCACTCTAGGCGGGCTGGTTGGGTCCGAATTGCAAACCTTCAACGTAACGAGCACCACTTCCGGCTACGTGCCGGGCGCCCCCGCTGCGCAAAATTATCGTTACGACAATTGGTCACTTTACGTCGGCGATTCGTGGAAGTTGCGCCGAAATCTTACCGTTACGTATGGTCTGCGTTGGGAGTACAACAGCCCCTTTAACGAACGCGATGGGCTGATGGAATTTCCCGTTGTTCCTGCGGGGCAAACGGTCCAGCAGACTCTGCTCTCCGATGCGACCCTGGCCTACTTCGGCGGGAATACCGGAAGATCCGTGTATGAGAAAGATTTTCGTGATTTTGCGCCAAACATTGGCATTGCCTGGGACCCATTCGGAGACGGCAAGACCTCCATCCGCGCCGGATACAGCATCAACTACGTCAACGACGAACTGATCGGCGCTCCCTACAACGCCAGCTTGAGCAATCCGGGCGTAAGCGCGCAAACTGGACCCTCACAGCTTTCCGGCGTTACAGTCAGCGGTCCGCAAGCAATCCCCCTTCCTCCAATGTCCAGTACGTTTTCCGGGAACTGGGCCAATCTCTATAATTTCAACACGGGGAATAGTTTTGGATACGCGGTGGACCCGAATCTTAAAACCCCTTATGTGCAACAGTGGAATTTGAGTATCCAACGCGAAATCGGGTGGAACAGTTCGGTAACAGTTTCTTACATCGGAAACAAGGGTTCAAAGCTATACCGCGCAATCGATTTGAATCAGGTGCAAATCAATAACAATGGGTTCCTTCAGGCGTTCAACGCCGCTCGACAAAACGGCTTTGCTTCAGTGGCTGCCGGCGGTGCCTTCGACCCGTGCTATAATCCAGGCAAGTCTGGCTGTAATTCCAATATTTCTTACTTTGACTATCCAAACTTCCTATTCGGTAATCTTAGCCAATATTACCCCGGTCTCGTAAATCAGTATCTTCAACAAGGAGCCGTTGGAGATTTGGCCGATCTCTATCACTCTATTGGATCGGATTCTTCCTACCGTTACAATTACTATGGCACTGGCGCTACACCACAGCACCTGCTAACGGATAACCAATACCTCCGCGCAGCCGACCTGCTCGGCAACTATTCCAGTTCCTCCTACAACGCCGGAAGCGTCGAAATTCGCCGCCGATTCCGTCAGGGCCTGAACTTCCAGGCCAGCTACACGTTCAGCAAAGTCTTTACCGATTACAGCGCCGACACGATTTCGGGTGTGCAGCGGTTTTTCCCGTATCTCGACAATGCCCAGCCCGGCCTCGAACGCGCGCGCGCGAACTTCGATATCACCCACGCCTTCAAAGCTAATTTCCGCTATCAATTGCCAATCGGCAGAGGCCACGCATGGTCGCCATCGAACCGATACTTGAGTCAAGTAGTCTCTGGATGGACGACATCGTCCATCTTCACCTGGCAAAGCGGACCGCCGTTCTCGATCCTGTCAGGAGATGGAACTCTGAACCGCACGGCCCGGTCGATCCTCTCCAATACTGCCTACACAACCTCGACGCCGCAGCAGATTGCCGGCCAGCTTGGCAACTTCCAGTCGAACGGGGAAGTCCTGCTCATTAACCCGAAATTCATCGGACCGAACGGCCTCGGCGCGCCCAATGACGGATTGACTTGCATGCCGATTGTTTCGGGAGGGTTCTGCAATCCGCAGCCGGGGACAGTCGGTAATCTGCCGCGCAATGCGTTCAATGGCCCCGCCTTTTTTAATTGGGATCTTGCAATCCTGAAGGCTTTCCCGATCACCGAATCGAAAGAACTGGAATTTCGCGCCGAGATGTTCAATGCGCCCAACCATCCCACCTTCGCGGTTGGGAATCCAAACTATGCCGTTTCGAATACGGGAGCGAGCCCCTCGGACATGTACATCAACGATCCCAAATTCGGTGTGGCCACCAGCACAGCCTCAACCCCGCGCATAATTCAGTTGGGCCTGCGTTTCATGTTTTAATTTGTACCCGGCCCGTAGCCGGCAATGTTCGCTGAAGTTACTTTTCGCGTTTCAAAGCAATCCGAGCCTTTTTCAAATCCTTCCGCTTCTCCGCGTCCATTTTGGGATAGGAGAGATTTAATTGTTCGAGCGCGTGATTGAGGATTTCCGCAACCGCCAGGCGCGTGAACCATTTGTGGTCGGCGGGGACGACATACCAGGGCGCGTACTTTGTGCTGGTGTTTCGAATCATTTCTTCGTAGGCGCGCATGTATTGATCCCAGTGCTGCCGCTCCAGGACGTCATTGATGGAAAATTTCCAGTTTTTGTCAGGCGTGTCCAGGCGTTCCTGGAATCTTCGCTTTTGCTCCTTTTTCGAAACGTTCAGAAAGAATTTCAGGACCAGGATCCCATTTCGAGTGAGATACCGTTCGAACGAGTTGATATCCTCGAAGCGTTCCTGCCAGATTTCGTCTGAGACCAGTTTCGCCGGCAACTTCTCCCGCAGCAGCATCTCTTTGTGGACTCGAACGACAAGCACTTCCTCGTAGTAGGAGCGATTGAAAATTCCGATCATCCCCCGCTCGGGTATGAAACGCATCGTCCGCCGCAGGAAATCGTGATTCAGATCCTCCACGGAGGGAGTCTTGAAGGAAGTAACGATACAGCCTTGCGGGTTCACTCCGGACATCACGTGCTTGATCGTGCTGTCTTTCCCCGCTGCGTCCATGGCTTGCAGTACCAGCAGAATTCCCCAGTGGTCCTGGGCGTACAGCTTTTCCTGCGATTCGGACAGGCGGACGATGCCGCGCTCAAGGGCGTCCGCCGCTTCTTCTTTGGATTTCAACCCCATCGTGTCCGCTGGGTCGAAGTCCTTCAATCGAAAACGGTCTGCGTTTGCGGCGCAAAATCGCTCGGCAAATTTACGGTCTTTCATGGGTGTAAACCGTCCTCCCCCTGGAAATGGCGAGCCGCAACATCATCGCTGCTTTGCCGGAATCTGGACGACGATGCCGTCGAGATTCTCGTTCATCTTTATCTGGCAGCTCAGCCGGCTGTTGGCTTTCCGCTCGGACGCAGTGATTTCGAGCATAGCCTTCTCGCTGGGGCTGGCCGCGGGAATCCGGCTCAAAAAATCATCCTGGACATAGACATGGCAGGTCGCGCACATGCAATTACCGCCGCATTCGCCGAGGATGCTTCTGATTCTGTTGTTGATCGCAGCTTGCATCACGGACATCCCGGCCGGAAGATCCAGCTTGCGCGAAGTTCCGTCGGGCAAAATGTAGATAACGTTTGGCAAGGTCAATCCTCTTCTCTCGCTGGCATGCCTGCAATTGCATGCCGAAGTCTAAACGGTAGGGTAGAGCGTTGTCGAGACTCCACAAACGACTCCTGTCCGGAGGCGTTGTCCTAATGTGAAGACATCGCTTGGTTGAAGCTTGAGGCTGCAAATTCGGAGCCTAGCCTGGGAACGCCAATCTCCCGATTGGCGAATGCAGCAGAACACAAAACGCCAATCGGGAGATTGGCGTTCCCAGGTTTCGACCCCAACACTTGAAATCATCTTTAAATTGGGGCTCCACGGTCCAGTCTCAAAGTTGTGGAGGCCCATGGCGCGTGCTAAGATTCGAGCGCCCGAGGGTGGAAATAAATGACAGGAGTGTTCGAATGAAAACAGTTTTGCGCCTCATAGCTTTTGCCGCCATATTTTTGGTTGTGGGCTCAGCGCACGGCCAAATGGAGCGGCCGGTACAGACGTTCAAATCGTCAAAGGGCCCGATCAAGGTCACACCGGTTTACCATGCGTCTATGGTCATCGAGGCTGGAGGGAAGGTTATCGTAGTCGATCCGGCCAAACCGGCGGTCTTCACCGGCCTGCCGCAGGCAGATCTGATTCTCGTCACGGACATCCATGGCGATCACATGGACACCGCGTTAATCGCCTCCGAAAGCAAGGCCGGCACGGAAATTATTGCGCCGCCTGCGGTCGTCAAGACCGTAACGACGGCCAGCCCGCTTGCCAACGGAGAGAAAAAGACCTGGGGCGACTGGACCATCGAAGCGGTTCCCATGTACAACCTGACGCGCGGCCCGGAAGCCGGGAAGTTCTTCCATGATAAAGGGCGCGGCAACGGCTACATCCTCACTTACGGCGGCACGCGCATCTACATTTCCGGCGACACCGAAGGCATCCCGGAAATGCGCGCGCTCAAGAATATCGACGTCGCGTTCATCTGCATGAATCTGCCCTATACCATGACGCCCGAAGAAGCCGCCGACGCCGTGAAGGCATTTCATCCCAAAATCGCCATCCCATATCACTCTGGCACCTCCGATACGACCGCGTTTCAAAAGGCTCTGGCAGGCACGGGCATCGAGGTCCGATTGCTGAACTGGTATCCGAAGGCGTAAAAAGCATTCGAATTGATTTTCAGCCAGCAATGATTAGGGGCGGCCAGTAAACGGGCCGCCCCTTAATTTTTGTTTCGAAGGAAGTGATTTCGAACGATGTGAAGGGCGAGGACTAAACTACTTCTTGGGAGCGTCCGCAGCCTGAACGGCGTCCGCCGCCTTCTGCAAATCATCCAGCCCTTTGGCATCCAGCTGGTAGAGCAACGATTCGCCTTCCCGTTTCGCGACGAGGTGGTCGCCAGCCTTGGATACGAGCACTTTTTCAACTCGCTTTCCACCATTCGAAGTCACGGTTAAGGTAGTCGCAGCGGAGGAGAATCCGCTCGTCACGAATTTCATCGCCGCAAGCAGCCGGATTTCGCGCAGCAACGCATCGACGGTAGTGCCATCTACCTTCTTGCCGTTCTCCATCCAGTCGTCGGCGGTCCGTGTGAGAACATACGATTTCGAACCGCTCTGCATCTCGATCTTCTCAGGATTGCTTTCGCCGAAATCGAACAGCTTGGTGGAGCGGAAGTCGTCCAGCTTCTTGTCGATCTCGTCGCCCAGGTCCTTTGAAACTTTGTACGCACCGTCTGCTGCAGATGATTTGGCGTAGTAATCGTCCTTGGCCTTGCGAACCTGCAACTCCTGCGTTCCGGAGGCGTCGGTGGCCTTCACAGTTCCCACGGGAGTGCCTGAGGAGAAGGATGCCGCAGCCTTTTTAGCGTCAGCGTCAGAGGTGTTAGGGTCGAGCGTCGCCAGTTTCAGTTTATCGACGATCTCCGCCAGCTTCGGCGAATCTCCGCGCATGCCGCTGGGCGAGCGGACCACCCATAGGCCATTGTCATACGCAAACGTAAGATTCAGTTTCGGACTGACCAGTTCAATCTTGCTGGCTTTGTTAAAATCAACCGGCATCAGGTTCTTGTCCCGCAGGGCCTTTAAGCCTTTATCCAGATCCGACTTAGACGTGCTGGAAATCGTGAATATCCGCGGGTCGCCGTCGAGCTTGGCGTAGGCCGTCCCGCCGGTCGGAACATCATCGCCGATCAGAACTTTCTGCGATTTGCCGTCATTGCCAGTCGCGGTTACTACCACTTCCGGCTCGGCCAGTCCGTAAGGTTTCAGATCGGTTGCCTTGTCTTCAATCAGACGATCCGCATCGAGCGGAGAAAGGCTATAGAGGATTGCGGAAATCGGGTCCTGATCGGCCAGCATCGGCTTGGGCGCAACGATCTTCCAGTTGGCAGGACCGGCCTTGGAAATAACCACGGCGTCGCCGTCCTTCTTCTTGATCTCCACCTTGGCGATATCGTCCTGCTGGAAGGAGACGATCTTGGTCGGGGCGTCCGCCGCAGCTTTCGGAGCGGTGGCGTCAGCCTGATGCTTATTGGACCACCACAACGCCACAGCAAGCGCGCCCAGAACTACAACAGCTGCAATCAATTGTCGGATTTTCATAGCATATGTCCCGGTGTGAAGTGCCGTGGCGCAGGCCGAATGGCCTATCTACCTTCTCCGCCACCAGACTGAGATGCCGGCAAACAGAAGCGCGATCGGCAGCAAAAACTGGCTGCTGAGCCGAACCCAGTTGAATTGAGACCGCGTCATCGTCAACTTTTGATCGTCCGAGGCCTTCGGGCGGATCGAGATCAGGTCTTCATCCGAAGAAAGCCAATTCATGGCGTTGACAGCCAGGTCGCCATTGCCGTTAAAGCTGATGAACGAATTGGCAGGCCATGACGAACTTCCGATCACCACGAACCGGCCTTCCGATTTTTCCTTGCCGGTGGTGTAGCTGCCCGCGGCACCCAGCGTCATCGCGCCCCTCTTGTTCTTGGGATCGTCGGGATTAATTTTTGGCGAATTCAGATCCGCAGTGGCAAGGCTGGACGCTGAAGATTCGAACAACTTTGTGACTTTGGTCTTGTCCGTATCGTTCACGTTCAGCGAGCGCGAAATGGGGAATCCTGTGGTCGTGCCCTTTAAGTCGTCAACGATTTGATGAGCATCGTAGGTCGAAATCAGGGCCACTTCGGGACCAAGCCCCATGAGCTGCCCGACCGGGCTGAGATCGAGCACCAGGTCTTTATCCGCGGAGACGCCCCAGCTTTGCAGCAGGCTGGCAAGCGCCATATTGTCCGCCGTAGGTCGTCCAAACTTGAGCGGGGCATCCAGCAGGAACATCGCGCGCCCGCCCTGCTCGACATAAGTCTTAATGGCATCTACGGATGGCTGCAAGTAATCGCTTTGAGGGCCGCCAACCACCAAAACCGTGCAATCGGAGGGAACCTCCGCCTTCTCAAGCAGATTGATAGTTTTCATTGCGTATTGGTCTTTACCCAGAATTTCCTTCAGGTGCGAGTAGCCGTTGCGCCCGGTATCGTCGATCTGGTGTTCGCCGCTTCCGGTGACGAAGCACACCGTACGACTCGTGGTTTTCAGATCGCGAATAAATGCCCCGGTGATTTCTTCCTCGGTGACGCTCTTTGCTTCTTCCTTCTTGTCGCCGATTTGAACGAAGGAAGTCCCGAGCTTGGTAACTCCGGCAGCGCGTGCGATTTGCGGATTCTTGTCGACGTCCACGTAATTCACGTGAACCTTGGGTGACAAGTTTGAATAGCGGTCGAGCGTATCCTGGGCGGTGCGGAAGCTGCTTTGCCGGTCGTAATAGGTGATCGTCGCGTCTTGCTTCAGCCCTTTGACGATTTTGGCGGTCTGATCGGACAGGCTATAGCGCTTGTTCGCCGTCGAGTCGTAGGACTTGTTGTAGCGATTGGCAAGGACGTTGGCCACCGATACGATGGCAAGGATCACGATGATATACACCGCGACGTAGCTTGCATACTTGGTTTGTCTGGTTTCCATCCAACGGCTATTCACTTACGACCTCCAACGCAGAGATTCCATCGAGCGGGCGGTGAAAAACAGTCCCAGGAAGATCACCGTCGCGTCAAAAATCACATCTTTTGTGTCAATTACGCCTTTAGCGAACGATTCGAAATGCGTGATGATGGACATGTATGAGAGCACCTGCGCCCATGTCGCCGATTCGAACTCGCTGACCCCTTGCACCACCCACAGCATCAGGCAAATCCCGAACGTCGCCGCGCCGGCAATAATCTGATTCCTGGTCAGCATGGAGATAAATGTTCCAATGGCCAATAATCCGCCGCCTTGAAGCAGCAGACCCAGGTATCCAATTACGAAGGGCTTCCAGGCCGGTGTGCCGAACTTAAATAGGAACGCGAAGTCGAGCAGGGTCGTGAGCAGCATGAAGGCATACATCAAAAGCGCGGCAAACCATTTCCCCAGAATGATTTGAACGTCCGTAACCGGCGAGGTCGTAAGCAACTCGATCGTTCCCGAACGCTTCTCTTCGGCAAACAGGCGCATCGTAATCATGGGGATGAAAAACAGGGCGAGCACATTAATGTCCGACAGAAGCGGCCGGACGATATGCTCGTTCAGATTCATGGGGAACTGCTCACCTTCCATCTGGGCTTCCATCGTCATGCTGACGATGATGTTCATCGTGTTCCAGAAGAAATACCCGAAAATCAGGGCGAACATGATGAGCAGCAGGTAGGCGATGGGCGAAGTGAAGTAGCTGCGCAGTTCCTTACGGCAAATTGTCCAGATATTTCTCATTATTTTTGTCCCCCCGCCGCGACTTCCTCCGTTGCAGCATGTTCTTCTCCACCAGTGAGTTGCAGGAAGATTTCTTCCAGGCTCATGGCCGAGGCGCGAAGCTCATTCAGATTCCAGCCGGATTCCACGACCGCGCGGGCCAAGTCGCCTCGCAGGGAGCCATCCTTCTTACCATCCACTTCGAACAGGACTTTCTTCTGACCGTCTTCCTTGATGGCCACGTGCGTTACGCCACCCACCTGTTCGAGTTTCTGCTTCACAGAATTTGGATCGAGGCTGCCATTGCGACCGGCGACTTCGAGCAGCACGGATTCGCCGGAGCGGGCTCGGCCCTGCAGATTGCTGACAGAGTCAGTTGCAACCACTTTCCCCTTACTGATGATGATGACCTGCTCGCACGTTTGGCTTACTTCGGGAAGAATGTGCGTGCTGAGAATGATGGTGTGATCGCCTGCAAGACCCTTGATCAGGTCGCGAGTCTCATTAATCTGCTTGGGATCGAGACCGGCCGTCGGTTCGTCGAGAATCAGGACATCCGGGTTGTGAACAATGGCCTGTGCAAGCCCGACGCGCTGCCTGTAACCTTTCGAAAGCTTCCCAATGATCTTGTCCCTCACATCGGCGACCGCGCAGCGCTCGCAAACGTAGTCAACGCGGCTTTTCAACTCACTTCCCGTAAGTCCTTTGAGCCTCCCGACGAAGGTCAAGTACTCCGCAATCCGCATTTCCGGGTAAACCGGCGGGGTTTCCGGAAGGTAGCCGATGCGCTTTTTCACTTCCATCGACTGTTCCAGTATGTCAAAGCCCGCGACGGTTGCAGTGCCTCTGGTCGGCGTCAGAAAGCAAGTTAACATCCGCATTGTCGTGGTCTTACCGGCACCGTTGGGGCCGAGAAAACCGACAATTTGTCCCTTCTGGACCTGAAAGGAAATCTGGTCGACAGCGGTGTTGTGAGCGTACTTCTTCGTTAGTCCATTGACATTAATCATAGATATTCTCGTAGAAGACAGACGTACACGACGCTAATGGCGTTCCATCATTTGTAATGTTAGAAAAACGAAGCATGATTCTAAGAACGAAAGCTGCCCAATGTCAATGCCATCTTCCCAAATTCCTTTTGTCCGGCTGAATCTGATATGGGAAGCTAAGGTTCAACCCTAGAACCGCGGCTTTTTAGACGTTTCGAGAAGCATTTTGGTAGCTGTAGCTGGAAGTAATGCAATCATCGATATCCTCAGTGGGAACCGAGTTGGTTTCCACCACTCAAAGTGCTCACTTGGGCCATCACCCCGGCTTGGTCGCCCCCGGCAGTCTCTACCCCATGTAGCAAGTTCCAGTCGTCATGCAGTTGAGCGTTCGATGAGGTGGGAACCCGGCCGGTCGCCAGATCGGATCGCAGGCGAGCGGTCAGGAACTCGCGCTGGAGTTCGAAGGTGGAATTGCTGCGAAGGAAATTTCCGCGTGAGATCCCCAGTTCAATCATCCTGTCGGCAAAAACCGCTTTCAGGACGGGGCGTCCGTACACATCGACACTGGGTTGCGCTTTCCCTCGAAATTGTTGCCACGATATTTCTTTCTCCGCAAGCGGTATGTCGGAATTTGACTGTTTCAGATCATCCACATTTTTCATGAAATTCCGGCGTTCCTCGGCGGTGAGGGGCAGTTCAGGTTTTCCGTTCGGACTAAAAACCAAAGCATTTTTCGACGGGTTGAAACGGCCACTTATCAGGTATGCCGAGGCAAAGCCTCCCGCGATGAATGGATTGAGAACGGCAAGCGGAATCACATATTTCTTTGCCTTGAAAACCGATTCCACCAAGCCTCTGATCGGCTTGCTACGCTTGATACTCCCCGGAACTTGTGGAATCACAAAACTTGAAAATTCCAGGTCCTGGTGCCGCCGGCTGTATTTCACCAGCGATTTTGCCGCGTGCTTTGGAGTCGCCACACCGAAGTCGGAGATGATGCTCGCCGTCACAGCTTTCGGATAGTAGAAGTTCACGACATCGCGCACAAAGTCCGCGCAATTGCGCGCGATGACCTCATAGGTCCTGGTATTAGGATGCGCATTCATCCGTTGGATGAATTTCTCATCCTGTGCTACGGTCGTCTCGATTTGGTATCCGTAGCTTGTGCGGTCGTATGAGGAGCCGATCAATTGAACCCAGTCTCCACCCGGCATTTCTCCCGACGGTCCGTCATGAGCGATATCTTCAAGATGCTTACGCCGATATTGGTCTCTAAGAAATGCAACCAGCTTGGTATCCGCATAGAGAGGAATATCTTCGGGTGTTGCCACGGCATAGAGATAGGGGATTAGGGGTATTGCAATCCAGTCGTACCCTGCAATCCGGGTGTACCTACTGATCACGACTCCGGACTCTCCCGGCTCGCAACGGCGCAATAAGGTGGGGGATTCGGCGCAGACGCCCGACAGGTAGACCGCAGTATGCCCGGCCCCCGCAAATGCACCGTCATAGCCGTAGGGCTCCTCCAACAAGACGGTGATATCGGCTCGCGCATTGGGCGCAAGACAAAAAAGCCAGACGAGCAACGCTACTAAATTCGCTAACTTCATTTTGCTCCCCAGCCCGAGTTTTTTCCTCTCCATATGAACCCTTATGCCGGATATTAAGTTGCTTGTCTGTTCACTTTTGTGCTGAAAAGGAAATAGCAGGAGTACTGGACAAGGCCTTGCGTATCTATAGGCAGATAAATGGGTTGTTGCGTAGAGAAAAGAGTTGCGGCGGGCCGTTCAGGTTTGCTTGGCCAATTTTTCCTTGGAAGTGGTGATATCCTCACGCGCTACAGCATAGAGCGCCAGTTCTACGCGGCTAGAGACCCCAGTTTTTCGTAGATATTACAGATGTAATTCCGAATCGTATGTTCTGTAACCTCAATTTTCTGGCTGATCTCGCGGGTACTCATGCCCTCGGCAAGCAAGTGCAAGACTTCCGCTTCGCGCGGAGTCAGCAGATGCATGCCGCCGCCGGATTTGACGGATCGAAGAGGCTTGAACTGCGTAAGGTACTCGAGGATAAAGCCGATATCCTGATTGTTGGCCCAGATTTGCCCGCCGTGAACGGTTCGAATGCACTTGGCCAGAAGACTCAGTTTATCGGTGCGGCAAAATATGCCTCTAGCTCCGCCACGAAATGCGTCAACGATGAGTTCGCGGTCGCAAGTCGGGATCATCATGATGGTTGCCGTTTTCGGGCACGCGAGAGTGATGCTCTGTAAGACGTTGTATCCGGAAAGCTGGCCGTCGCCCAGGTGACAATTGATCAGAGCAATGTCCGGGTGGTGCTCTTCCGATTGTCGAATCGATTCATCGGAGACAACCGAAATGGCGACAACGCGGATATCCTGCCTGCCGCGGGCAACCTCGGCGGCAAGCAGGTGCGCGCCGAGCATGTCGACGTCAGCGATGAGGACGCTGACCCTTTTTCGCGACAGTGCCGATAATTCATTGGCCACTGATGTTCACCCCTCTGGGTAGGGTGTTTCTATATGTCATGATATATGACAATCCATTTAATATGCAACACGTATTAATTGAAAGTGGCACGATACGTGCCAAGTTCCGGCATTGTGAGCCTGGGGCAAATGCCCCCTTCGGGCCAGGGGCTTTCGCCCTCCTATCCGGCTTCTGATCCACTGGTCCCCTTGCCGTTGAACGCCTATTCATGAGGTGATCCTAAGGGAAGAGTGAGCAGAGTAGTGTATCGTCCCCAGAGGAAATACGTCACTTCACACCGGCCGGGGCACCATACATCTTGTGAAGCTTTCCTGGAATAGTTACAGTGCGCCCGGTCCCGAAATAGTATTTGCCTGAACCCAATTGCTACAAAAAGCCCGGCTCAGGCCATGGATCAGCCAATGGAAATGAGAAAAGAAATGCGCTATCGACTAGATGCCCCGGCCCTATTTTCCTGGGAGAGCGGGAGCCACGAGCGTTTGCAAGGAGAAGGGGTCACCCGGGACATTAGTGTTTTCGGAGCCTTCATTCTAACTCCCGCATGCCCGCCCGTGAATGTTCCGATTCAAGTGGAGGTCGTTCTCCCATCCCTGAACGGGCTGAAGCCGGTCATCCGAGTCCGTGGATCAGTGCGTGTATTGCGAGTGGAGCACAAATCGGAAGGCAAAATGGAAAACGGTTTTGCGGTCGTAAGCGAGGACTTCTCCCATTGGAGCATGGCAAGGATCAAGGATGAATCCGCCTCAGCCTCTAGAGGGGCTGTCGCGGCGCTGGAGAATCTGGTCCGGTTTCAAGTGCAACGCGCTCACGGGAATCATTGGCGCGGACTTCGTCTTTGTTGAACCGTTTGTTTTAAAAAGGGGAATGCACGTCAATCTCGGCGAGTTGACTTGGGGAATTCTCCCAAGCATCTCACAGGGCACCGCTCTATGCATTTGACGGACTACAATCGGGGAATTCAATATCCCGGCAATGATTGCAATTGGCATGCGCTCTACACACGCCACCAGCATGAAAAGTGTATCGCTCGGCTCCTATCGAACACCGGCCATGAAGTTTTTCTCCCAATCTACTCCGCGACACGCAGGTCACGTGAACGGACCAAGCATCTGTGCCTACCCCTGTTTCCTTGTTACGTGTTCATCCGTGGTGGGCTTGACCGCCGAATTCAAATTCTGACAACCCCGGGAGTTTTTGCCATCGTCGCGTGGGGAGGGAAACCAGCGATGATTCCGGATGATCAGATTGAAGCGGTGCGGCAAATGGTTGCAAGCTCAATTCCCGTCGAGCCTTATCCATATCTGGAGTGTGGAGACCGGGTTCGGGTTGCATCAGGGCCACTGCGGGGCCTTGAAGGATTTCTGATTCGAAAAAAGGATCAATTTCGCTTGATTGCTTCCTTTGAAATGCTGGGACGCTCCGCAGCAGTTGAAATTGATATTTCCTGCCTTGAGACACCGGGGCCGGTTCGTTTGCCGGCAGCGTCGCATTCGTTGGCGAATTGTGGTTAGAAGCCAAATTATAAATGGTCAACTTCACGAAAGAATAAGGCAAATGCAATCCTAAATGTTGCATCTCCCAAGTCTCAACAAAAATTGAGAATTTGAAACGCTGAAAGCGCCGTCGGATATCAGCCCAGGGCAACGCCCTGGGTTTTGGAATGGATCGATTGCGGTGCGCCCTGAAGGGACGCAGGGATTCCTTCCGCCCATTCAGGGCGGATGACAACCGAGAACGATACCCGGGGCGTTGCCCCGGGCTGGTACCCTCCGCGCCGTTGGCGCGGCCGAGTGGCCGAATTTTCATGCTGAGAAAACAGCGACAAGGCGCTCTTTGAAATAGTTTTTATAATTTGCGCGAATTCCCAGTTTTCCACCTCCCTGATGGACACAAGCCTATTTCAGCATGATTTCACCGCCAGCTCGGCGATCGACACGCATGGACGATTGCTGAGCAGGGACTGGCTTGGCCGGGCGGTTCGTGTTTGTCTTGCGATTTTCTTGTTGGTTTGCTGCTATCCGGTGCTTGCACAAGCGGTAGCCGATTTTCATTCCAGACAACAAACGCTTGAAGGATTTCGCGAGGCGATCCGGTGGGAACCGTGGAATCCCGAGCGATATGCCGATTTGGCAACCGGTCTCGAACGACCGCTCAAAGAGGGCGATTTGCCCGAGATTATTGGCTTGTATGAACATGCAGTTCAGCTCAGCCCGAACGACCCCGATTACTGGTCCCGGTTGGGCCAAGCTTACGACTGGGCCAGTCGGACGGTAGATTCGCAACACGCCTTTGAGCAGGCAGCCTTGCTGTTTCCAAATTCACCTGCAATACAGTGGCGAGTAGGAAATTTTTACCTTCGTGAAGGAAGAAGGGAGCAGGCGCTGGCGGCACTCGAAAAAGCTTTGATCGCAGATCCGGAGTTGCGGCGGGCTGCGTTCGATCTGGCCTGGCGCGCTACGGGCGACGGTGATTTGATTGCGCGGAGGATGATTCCCCTGCGATCTGATATCTACTTCGAGTATCTCAACTATCTGTCAGGAACAGAACGATTGGATGCGGCGCTGGATGCATGGAACCGAATTGTCGCGTCCGGCCTAAGCTTTGAAAGCAAAGACGCGCTGACCTTTCTGGACGCCTTGATTGCGCACCGTAGAATCGACCAGCTCATTTCCGCCAGGACCACGCTGGAAAAGAGAAGCCCTTCCGTTACCGGGAAGGGCGGTCCCGACGCGAACCTTATCACCAACGGCGATTTCGAAAATGAGATTCTCGATGGAGGCCTGGATTGGCGGGTCAATCGAATGGCAGGCGCGACGGTCAGAACGGATAACCTGGCGTTTCTCGATGGGACGCGTTCGTTGCGCATTCGATTTGAGGGAACGCAGAACCTGTCGGATGTCTTGGTTTTCCAGTACGCGCCTGTAAATCCGAACGCTTCCTATCGATTTGAAGGCTACATGCGCGCTCAAGCGATCACCACAGACAGCGGGCCCCAGTTTCAGATTCGCGATGCTGACGATCCGGCCATCTTGCTATTTCAATCGGAAGGCGCGGTGGGCAGCCTGCCATGGTCGCGGCGGCAGGGGGAATTCAAGACCGGTCCTCAAACCGAACTGCTTGAAGTTCGGGTAACTCGTCCAGCAAGCAAAAAGTTTGATAATCGCATCGCTGGGACGGTGTGGGTCGATCAAGTTTCGTTGAGGCTAATCGAAAAATGAATTTTCAAGTGAATGGAGGATCGAATGTTTACACGAAACTCGGTGATTCTGACGCTTCTCTTTCTGTTTTCCATGGCAGTTGCAGCGGCACAGGTTCCCATTGGGATTGTCTCCAGTTGCGAGGGAGCTTCCATCGGCGGGACGACACTGGTGCCCGGAACCACAATCTTTAGCGGGGACAAGATCGATGTCGGGGCCGGCGGTAAAGTTTTGGTCGCAGTGTCGGGCGGTGGTCAGGTGCAGGTGTTTGAGAACAGCACGGTGCAATTGACGAAATCGCCCGATTCGGTCCAGGTAACCATCGACCGAGGCGATGCGCAAGAGAGCGGCAAAGGGATTGTGGTCAGCAGAGGGACAACGACGCCAAGCGACAACCTACTGGTCGGCGTTCAGGCGGATCAGAATGATGACAAGGACTGCTCGGTTAGCAAGCATACGCGACGGAAGAAACGCTGCAAGGACGGCAACGATTGAGTGCGGCAGGTAGCGAATGATTAGGGAAGGTTGGGTGTTGTGGATCCGAACCGTCTAAGGAAATTTCTGCGACCGCTCCAAGTCCTGCTGGGAGTGGGATCGTTAATTTGCGCAAACGAACTCTGCGCGCAAACAACACCGGTGGGACAAATTCCTTCTTCGCTTCCGGGACAGACCACGGAGGATTTGAACCGGCGTTTGGAGCAATCGACGAAGAAGCTTTCGAGTTCAGCACCGGATTCCGAAGCGGATGAATACCTGATTGGCGTCGACGACCTTCTGGAAATCACAGTATTTGAAGCTCCCGAACTGAATCGAACCGTGCGCGTCTCGGCAAGCGGAGAAATTTCGCTTGAATTGCTAGGGACAGTGAAGGCCGCAGGATTAACTCCCCGCGAACTGGAATCGGTCCTCCAGAGTTCTCTGCGCCGAACGTATATGAAAGACCCCCATGTGGGCGTATTCGTGCGGGAGCTACAAAGCCATTCGGTCTCGGTGGTTGGAGCGGTGAAAAAACCGGGAGTTTTCCAGATTCGGGGCGCAAAGACTGTGCTGGAACTGCTGTCGATGGCGGAAGGCCTCGCGGACGATGCGGGCGATACGGTGGTGGTCATGCGCGGCGCCGGTTCGCCCGCGAACGCAGCCTCCGCCGAAGGCTTCCAGGACGGCAAAAACGGAATTATCGAAGTGAATCTCAAGGGTCTGCTGGAATCGGTCAATCCTGCTTTCAATGTTCCCGTCCATCCGGGTGACATTGTGAAGGTCACGCGGGCCGGGATCGTCTATGTGGTTGGTGATGTGAAGAAGCCGGGCGGATTTGTCCTTCACAATAACGAAAATATTTCGGCGTTACAGGCACTTTCGCTCGCCGAAGGGCTGACTCGAACCTCCGCAAAGAGCCAGGCGAAGATTATCCGGACGGATCAAAACACCGATAAGAGAATCGCAATTCCCATCGACCTCGGAAAAATTCTGGCCAGCCGGTCTCCCGACCCGATGCTTCAGCCCAAAGACATCGTCTTCATACCTGACAGCTCAGCCAAGAGCGCATTTTACCGCGGCGCGGAAGCCGCCCTATCCACGGCGACAGGCGTGGCCATCTACAGGTGGTGAAACTTGAATCAAGAAAACAACGTCGATAGCGGCACGATGGAAGTGTTCAAGCCCGTCGAGCAGCGCGTGGGTGTGCGTCGCACTATTCTTGCCTCGCCGGGCTGCGGCGAAACGGAAAAGCCTCCCAACATCCTTGGCTATTGGAGGGTAATCCGTAAGCGCAGATGGACTGTCATACTCGCTTTCTCGATTCTATTCGGAGTCGTTCTCATTGGAACCCTGAAGCAGAAACCTCTCTACCGCGCCAAGGCATTGCTAGAAATTGAAAAGGAAAACCCGAATCTGGTAACTCCTCAAGAACTGTTTCAGCTGGATGAAGTGTCCGATGCCTATCTGGAGACGGAATACAAGGTGCTCAGCAGCGACGATCTGGCTGAGCGCGTGATCAACCAGCTGGGGCTGGACCAGGTTGCGGAATTTCGTCCTCGCAATCGGGCATGGCCGTGGCGGGCAAAAAAAATGCCCGAAGGAGATGTTACGGGAAGTGATCCATCGGTTTCGGAAAATGTGTTGGCGCGATTCCAGGACAAGCTCTCGGTCAAGCCGAACCGGCGCAGCAGGACAGTGGAGATCAGTTTTGAATCGGAAGATCCAAATCTTGCGGCGCAGGTGGTCAATACGCTTTCCTCCAACTATGTCGACAAAAACCTCGAAGCGCGGTGGAACGCTACCCAGAAAGCCTCCGAATGGCTGTCGCAGCAGATGCTGGACCTGAAAGCGAAGCTGGAAAAATCCGAAGACGAGCTCCAGCAATATGCCGCTCAAAACGGCCTGCTTTTTCTGGAAACCGACAAAGGCAATTCCGAAAATGTGGTCAATCAAAGCCTGCGGGAATTGCAGGACGAACTCACCAAAGCGCAGGCTTCACGGTACGAGAAGGAATCGCTGTACCGGCTCGTGCAATCCGCCGATTACGGTTCGCTCCCCGGCGTTTTTGAAAATAAGCTGCTGCAGGACCTTAGCGTGCGATTGGCGGAACTCCAGCGCGAGCGCGCCGAACTGGTTACGACGTTCAATGAGGATTATCCCAAGGTCAAACAAGTCCAAAGCCAGATCGAGGAAATCCAGGCCTCGCTGGACCGTGAGCGACTGCGCGCCGCGCAAAGAATCGGCAATGACTACTCCGCTGCGGTCAGGAGGGAAACTCTGGTCCAGCAAGCTTTTGCGGAAAAGCAAAAACAAGCGAATCTGATCGCTGAGAAATCGGTGCAGTACGGAATCCTGAGCCGCGAAGTGGAAAGCAACAAAAGCATTTATGAAGGATTGCTGCAGCGGCTGAAGGAAGCCGGCGTCTCGGCGGGCTTGAAAGCAAGCAACATTCAGATTGTGGATCCAGCGAAGGCTCCTTTTAGGCCGGTTTCTCCGAAGGTGGCCCTCAATCTGGGATTGGGCGCGATCCTGGGCCTGGGATTCGGCGTTTGTGCCGCGTTTTTCCAGGAGCATCTGGATCAGACGATTGAGAACGCGGAAGACGTGGATCGCTTCCTGCAGGCTCCCGCGCTGGCGTTCATAACTTCCCTCGAAGCGCTCAACGGCCATCGGAATGGCAGTCCTGAGTTCAAAGATCGAATGCCAACCCTGAGCCTGCCGACTTCGAACAATTTACAATCGGGAATCTTGACGCCGGCTTATTCGCGGAAGGGTCCGAAATCAAGGAAAAATGCCGATCTGGCCGAGGCGTTTCGGGCGCTTCGGACTTCGGTCCTTCTTTCCAGCGGTGGCCGGTCGGCAAATTCTATTCTGGTTACCAGCGCCCATCCGGGAGAGGGAAAAACTACTGTCGCTACGAACCTGGCGATATCCCTTGCCCAATTGGGCCGCCGCGTGTTGCTCGTTGACGCGGATATGCGGCGGCCAACAGTGCAGAGGTATTTTCCCCAACGAGGTTCACATTTGAGCAGTTATTTGAAAGGGGAGGGAATCTGGCAAACGATGACATATCACACCGCGATTCGCGGCCTTTATGTCTTGCTTTGCGGGCCACTGCCGGAGGATCCGACGGAGCTGCTTTCCTCGTGCCGCATGAGTGTCTTATTGGAGGAAGCGGCCAAGCAATATGATTTCGTCATTCTCGATTCTCCTCCTCTGCTCAGCGTTGCGGACAGCCGGATTCTGGTCGGTTCTGTGGACGCAACGATTCTTGTGGTCAAAGCAGGATACACGCCCAGGCAGGTGGTTCAATACGCCGAATCGCAGGCGCGATCTGCGGGCGCAAATCTGATCGGAGTGGTTCTAAATAACGTCAACATGCATTTGAGTGGCACTCCATATTACGCGTCTTACGACGCCGGCTATGCCTCGATCCTTGAATAGGCGCCGCAATCGGGACTTTGTAAAGATTATTCTCCCGGCAAGGTAAGTCATGAGGAAGATTTTCGAAGTTGGACTGATCGGCGGCGTCGTGCTGGCAGTTCTCGCATTTGGGGGGACAGAGACGCCAACCATTTCGATCGTTCAGATTGCAGTCCTGGGGGTTGCGATTCTGCTCCTGATGACATTTGACTCGTTGCAAGTCGGAAGCCTGAAGGTGCCGGTGTTTTTTTCCGTTGTGCTGGTGACTTTTGTTCTCCTCCAATGGGCCCGTTTTTCAAGCGGCATCTGCATCGCTCCATACGAGACACTGTCCCACATGGTTCTGCTGGTCATGTATCTGGCCGCGTTCTATCTGACGATTGTTGTGTGCCTGGACCGCGAAGGCGATCGAAGAATCTTGCATGCACTGCTCGGATTGGGTGCGTTCGAAGCCGCCTACGGATTATTCCAATATTTGACCGGGTGGCAACGCATTTTCTGGTACGCAAAGACGGTCAACCTGGAAATGGCGACAGGCACGTACATCAACTACGACCACTATGCAGGCCTGCTGGAAATGATCCTTCCTTTTGCTTTGGCGTTTGTTTATGGCGAGTACCGGAAAATATCCCGGCAATATTCGCGCGCGCCCGGGCAATTGCGAAATGCGATTCTTCGTGGCGAGCTTCAAAAACTTGTCCTGTGGCTAGTCCTGGGGGCCATTTTATTTGTGGCCATCGTGTTTTCCCAGTCTCGGATGGGCCTTATGTCGGCCATCGTTTCCGCGCTGCTTGTGTTTGTCCTCGCCGCCACTTCCGGCTCGCAAAAAGCGTGGCAGCGATTGAGCGTTGCGACGGTGACCCTGGTGTTTCTTATCGCCGGGATTTCGTTGGCGGTCTGGATCGGTCCCGAGCCCGTGATGGCGCGCTTTGAAAATCTCGGGGAGCAATATGGGGCGTCCGCGAACAACCGGGCGACCATCTGGAAGGACACGCTCCGCCTGATCGACGCTCACCCGTGGGTCGGAACCGGACTCGGCACATTTTCCATTGCGTATCCTTCCGTGCAAACTTCGTTTGAGGGCAGGCTCGTCAGCCATGCGCACAACGATTACCTGGAGTTCGCTTCGGAATTGGGAATCCCGGCGGCGGTGATGCTTTTTGGAGGGATATTCTATCTTTTGCTGCAGTCCGCGCGGAGTTCCCGGCGAAATGAGGATCGATTAGATCGGGCTGTGGCGCTGGGATGTTTTGGAAGCATTCTGTCCATCTTGCTCCATAGCCGGACGGATTTTAATCTTCAGATTCCCGCAAACGCTCTGGTGTTTGCTGTGGTTCTCGGCATTGCTTACGCGAACTTATCGAGACGACCGGTTGTCGCTACGGCACCTGCCCTCGCATCGCGAGCTTAAAATGATTTTTTCAAGAGCGAATATCGTCACGTTCTCCACGAGTGTGGCCATCCAGGCCTGTGGATTGATCACCGGTATTTTGACGGCGCGTCTTTTAGGCCCAACGGCTCGAGGGGAATTCGCCACGGTGATGTTGTGGCCGATGATTCTGAGCAACCTGGGGCTGCTTGGATTCAATTGGGCGCTCGCACGCGAAGTGGGAATGGATGGCGGCAAAGAGGCGGATTGGGTTTGCGCCGCCGTGGTATCGGGATTTGCTGCGTCACTGCTGTTTCTGGCTGTCGGCTTCTTATTCGTTCCGTATTTGTTGCCTGCGGACCGGCAGTATTTGGTTTCGCTAACGCGGGCCTGTTTATTGCTGATTCCTCTCGATGTGGTCAACCAGATTCTTCTGGCTGTCGATCACGGACGGATGCGGTGGCGGCGATACAACTTCATGAGGGCTTCGTTTTTTGTTTTCTATGCGATTCTGATCTGCGCAATCTGGGCGGAGCGAAAGACCACGGTGGCGTCGTTTGTGTGGGTCTTTCTAATTGCACATTTGATTGCGGTTCTGATTCGTCTGGGGATGCAAGCCGGATCGTTCCTCACCGGGAAGTTGCGGATTGCGGAATGCGTTCAATTGCTGCGGTCCGGGCTTCCTTTTTTCTGGGCTACGGCCAGCAATCTGCTTACGCTGCAACTGGACAAGGTTCTGGTCATAGCCCTGATGAACACGCAGGCCGCAGGGATTTATGCCGTGGCTGTGGCGTTTGGAAACGCCCAGTCTTCGCTCGGGGAAGCGCTGGGCATCACGTCTTTTGCCGTCCTTTCCAATGAAAAAAGCGCTGATAGCCAGGGGAAGATTCTCTCCGAAACATTCCGACAGGCGACGCTATCGTCTGCGGGATTCGGTCTGCTCCTGGCCGCGATTGTTCCATTCCTGATTCAGCCGCTATTCGGTGCGGAGTTCTCTGAGGCCGCGCGGCCCGCGGTGATCCTGACGTTCGCGGCGGCGCTGACAACTTCGAGCAGTATCCTGAATCAAGGGTTGCGGGGCGCGGGACGGCCGTATCCCGGGATCGCCAGCCAATTGCTGGGGACGGGCGTTTTGGCGCTGGCGGCAGTTTTATTGCTGCCCAGGTTTGGGTTAATGGGAATGGCCTGGGCCGTTGTGCTGAGCGGGTTTTGCCAGTTGCTGGTCCTGGTGATTGCCGCAGCAGCTATGTTTCGTGTTTCTCTGTCCAGCTTCTGGCCATTTGGTACAAGGGACATCAGAGTCTTTCTTCAGAACGTAATGGCGCTGCGAATCCGGTATTCCCGATCTCCGGCTTAAATTTTTCGAATACGAAGATGAATCGAAGTCATCGCATCTTAGGCTACATCACTCCCGTTCGCGCCTACGTGAGCGCGGATCGGATTTATATGCAGGCCGCGTCCGGCCGCGTGGCCGAGGCATTGGCCATGCAGTATGACAAAGTCCTGATCTGCACTCGCGTGGTGCATGGGCCTCCGCCGTCTTCGAACGATTTTCCGTTGGAGGCTTCCAACATCGGGCTTTTTGCGCAACCGGCCTGGCGCACTACGCTCGGATCTCTGAGGCACTTCATTGGAATTATCCTTGCGTATATTCGGACGTGCCGCCGGTCGGATGTTCTCTTCGTCAGAGGAATGTGTCCATATATAGGGGTCTTGTATCTTTGCGCGCTGATTTTTCGGCGTCCCATTTGTCATTGGATTGTCGGCGATCCTGTGGCCTTGCTGCGGGCGAGCAGGCGAAACGGGCGGGTGATGGATATGCTGGCACTCCTCTACGCTTTGCAGGATCGGCTCGCAACACGCGTTGGTCGTTGGCTCACGAATGGCGCATTGATCTGCAACGGCAGCGAATTAGCTCAGAAGTACCGCTCGCCTCGAACGACGGCGACGGTCTCCAGCACAATTCAGGAGAGTGAATTCTTCTCCCGCGCGGACACGTGCCAGGACGACACCATCCGTATCTTGTTCGTTGGGTTCATCCGCCCGGAGAAGGGAATTGAGTATTTGCTGGACGCTGTGTCCCGGCTCAAGCCGGATTTTTTGTGGGAGCTACGGCTGGTGGGAGCGAACGAGTTCCCTGAATATCGCAAAATGCTCGATGAAATTGTTGCAGAGCGGGGGATCGGTGACAGGGTGCATTGGGAAGGATACATGGCGTATGGGCAACCGATTTTCGATTGCACGCGCGCGTCGGACTTGCTCGTGCTGCCCAGTCTTTCCGAAGGCACGCCGCATGTGTTGGCCGAAGCACGGGCGAACAGTTTGCCTTGCATCGCCACCACAGTTGGTGGCGTCCCTGACGTTGTCACGGATGGGTATGACGCGCTGCTTGTTCCGCCGAAGGATGCTTTCGCCATTGCTCAAGCCGTCGAACGAATCGTTGGGGATGGCGAACTGCGGCGCGCGCTGATCCGCCAGGGTTATGCCAAATCCCATACGCAAACTCTGGACCGTTTTGTTGCGCTGGTGCAAACCGAGCTTCGGCCCGGCTGGCACAATGCGACGCTTCAAGTCCCTCAGGAATAGGATCGAACCATGCGATTTGTGAAGCGCGGCTGGTTTTATTTCATCAGCCTGATGATGGACTGGATGCCGGACTTAAAGCCGGTGATGCGCATGCGAGGGTTTCTGCTTCGGCCGGCGTTTAAAGCTTGCGGAAGAAATTTTCAGGTGGCGCGAAGGGTGACGATTAATTCTCCGCACTGCCTGGAAATCGGGCGTGACGTCTATATTGCGACTGGCAGTTGGCTGCACGCATGGGGCGGAATCACGATTGAGGACGAAGTGCAGGTCGGACCGTACTCAGTTCTCGTTACCGGCGACCATACATTGCAGGCAGGCTCCTACCGATTCGGCCCGAGCAAGCTGGCTCCTATACATCTTCGCCGTGGCTCGTGGATCGCCGCACATGCCGTTGTCACCAAGGGTGTGAAATTGGGGCGCGGGGCGCTGCTTGCGGCCAACTCGGTTGCGACGGTCGACATTCCGGATTTCGCCGTAGCGGGCGGCGTTCCGGCAAAGATCATCAGGGGGAAGTCGCGATTCGATTTAGCAATGTGAACATAAAGATGGACTTGACATTCACAGTCGGAATTGAAATCGGAGTTGCAGTTCTGCTTCTCATCGCATTTGTGTGGATGAAGCCCGAATACGGGCTCTTACTTTACGGGCTTGCTCTCGGTTTTCCGGACATCGCCGTTCCGCTGGGAACCGCGATCAATGTCCGGGTGGATGACGCTCTGCTTCTGCTTTTTCTGCTGCGGTCTTTCTTGTGGGTGCCTGCGCCTATTGCGGCGGGGCAAAGAAAAATCATCCGGTGGCAGGCTCTGCTGCTTGCTGTTTGCGGGGTTTCCGCCGCAGTTGGGTTTGCGCGAGATTCTCCGCCGGCGTTGTATGAAACGACGAAAATGATCGGGTGCGCCGCGATCATCGCTGTTCTTCCCCGATTGCTGCAATCGGAAAGGCGATTGCGGTTTCTGGTCGCGGGCTTGATGTGCGGTGGAGTTGCTTTGGTAGTTCAGGTTGCGCAGCATCTGGCCGGCAGCTCGGCTAATTTTCTTGCAAATTTTCAGGAGCTGAAGACTGCGGCCACGTTCACAACGTGGAACCCCAACACCATCGGGCAGGCGGCCATGCTGCTGGCGTTCGCGGCCGGACTGGGTGGAATTGTGTTCCCGCAAACGTGGTTCAGCAGAAGTCTTTGGTTCGCTCTTGCGACAGGTTTTTCCATGATTCCGGTGCTCGTGTTTGCCCGGGGGACGGGCCTCAGCATCGCCACCGGATACATTTTGTTTTTGTGCCTCACGCGGCGCTGGAAGCTGGCATGCGTTTTCCTCGCCATCGGGCTTTCGGCGCTGGGATATTTTCACTCGATCGATAGCGAACTTGTGGACGGCGCGACGCATGTCGATCTCACAACCGGCGAAGGTTTCAGCCACAGGTTCGATCGCTGGGGCATGGCGATCGATGCAATCCGGACCGAGCCTGTGCTCGGTTACGGATTTGGACGGGAATGGACACTGCTGAGCGAAATGGGGAGCGAAGGCCGCGCGCACAACGCCTACATGTCTGTATGGATTGAGGTCGGAGCAGGCGGTCTCGCGCTCCTACTGGCTATTCTCTTTCAATATTGTTCGACGGCGTTGAATCTCTACCGGCAGCATGAGTTTCGAGCGGTCGGGGCTTTGCTCCTTGCGTTGCTGGCAGCCATGTGTGTAGACAGCATCGCCTTGCCAACGCTGTACTGGGAAAAATTGCCCACGATTGCGCTTTCGATCGGGGTGGCGCTAGTCGGCGTCTGCGAAAGGAATCAATTGTCGCCCGCACTGCAGATGGAACCCGTATCGAATTACGAAGCACTCCCTCAGCAGTTGCAAGCCTGAATCACAACGAAACTCATGCCCGACTTAACAGCTGAAAAAACTCAAGTGTCGGTAATCGTTGCATGCCGCAACGAAATCAGACACATTCACAAATTTCTCGACAATCTCTCCCGGCAAGAACTTTGTGGCATCAGCGTCGAAGTCCTGATCGCGGATGGAATGAGCGACGACGGCACCCGCCAGATTCTGGAGCAGCATCAATGCGGTATTCCATCCGTTCGAATAATTGATAATCCCGGAAAAATCGTGTCCACGGGGCTAAATGCTGCCATCCGCCAAGCGCGCGGCGAAGTTATCATTCGAATGGACGCCCACAGCGAGTACGCGCCGGACTATATCTCCCGGTGCGTGGAAGTCTTGAACGAAACGAATGCGCAAAATGTCGGCGGAGCGGCACGGACGCGCGCGGACGGCTACTGCGGAAAGGCGATTGCGCTGGCCTACGGTACAAATTTTGCTTGTGGCGGAGCCAGGTTTCATGACCCTCGGTACGAAGGCTACGTGGACACAGTGCCGTATGGCTGCTGGCGCAAATCGACCCTCGCAGATTTGGGAAATTTTGACGAACGCCTGACCCGCAATCAGGACGATGAATTGAACCTGCGCATAGTCTCCGCAGGCGGCAACGTCTGGCAATCTCCAAAGATCAGGTCCTGGTACTGGCCACGAAAAAATCTGACCGCACTGTTTCAGCAATACTTTCAATACGGATTTTGGAAAGTCGCCGTGATTCGAAAGCATGGCAGGCCCGCATCCTGGCGGCACCTGATTCCCGGCGCTTGCATGTTGATTGGCGTGTTTTTGCTTGCCGGGGCCGTTGGGGCGAGTTTCTTTGGCTCGACGCTCTGGACAATCGCATTTCTTGGTTCGTTGGCAGCGCTTCTTGGGATTTACTCGGGTCTATCGATTGCCGCCGCTATTCATGTTGCTCGGCTTAGCGGATGGTGCTTTTTCCCATTTTTGCCGGTTGTATTCGCCACGTATCACATCTCGTATGGACTGGGGTTTCTTCTGGGGATCGCGTATCAACCTGCGGATTGGAATCGCCCTTCTGCGATGCGCAAGGCCCTTACCACAATTACACGGTGATTCAATTCCAAGGAAAGTGGGATTCTACTATATGCGCAAAACTTTTCTGCCGTTCTCACCTCCATGCATTGGCAAGGAAGAAATTGACGAGGTCGTGGACACACTGCGCTCGGACTGGATCACAACGGGTCCGAAGGTAAAACGGTTTGAGGACGAGTTTGCGGAGGAAGTGAATGCGCCCGCAGCTTTGGCATTGAGTTCCTGCACCGCAGCCCTGCACCTGGCACTGGTTACTCTGGGTATCGGTCCCGGTGACGCGGTTTTGACAACGCCGATGACATTTTGTTCGGGCGTTCACGTGATTGAGCAAGTTGGAGCACGCCCAATCCTGGTCGATGTCGAGCCGGACACTCTCAACATCGATCCGGCGAAAATCCGCGATGCGCTAAAAAAGTTGAGCGTGCAGCAGAAACCTGGTCATCAGGTAAAAGCAGTTCTTCCAGTTCATCTTTATGGGCATCCATGTGAGATGGATTCCTTGTTGGAAATAGCCCGTGAGTATCACCTCGCTGTGATTGAAGATGCCGCGCATGCGTTGCCGGCGAATTACAAATCGTGGACTATCGGTTCGCACGTAACTACTTCTCCGGTCCCCGTCTTGACGTGTTTTTCTTTCTACGCGACTAAGAACCTGACGACGGCAGAAGGGGGAATGCTGACCGGCTCCCTGGACGCGATCGAGGAAGCCCGCGCATGGAGTTTGCATGGCATGAACCGCGACGCCTGGAAAAGATATGGCGCAGGGGGATCGTGGTTTTACGAAGTGACCCGTCCGGGATTCAAGTACAACATGACCGACTTGCAGGCGGCCATTGGCCTGCATCAACTGGCTAAGCTGCACCTTTTTCGCGCGCGCCGCGCGGAAATCGCGCGGCGGTACAACGCGGCATTTTCCCAGCTCGATCAGTTCCAAACGCCGACCGAACGCAGCGAGGTGGTCCATGCCTGGCACCTGTATGTTTTGCGACTTAACCTGGACCGCTTGAATATCTGCCGAAACCGCTTCATTGAAGAACTGGAAGCGCGAAACATCGCGAGTTCAGTGCACTTTATTCCCATTCACTTACATAGATACTATCGCGAGAAATATGGGTTCAGCCCCGAGGATTTCCCTGTTGCGAATCGCGAGTTCCAAAGGATCGTCTCTTTGCCGGCGCACCCGGGAATGAGCGACCGGGACGTTAACGATGTAATTGAAGCGGTCACGGATATTGCACGCAAGAATGGTATTCGGCCCGTTTGGGAGCCTGTCGCCACAACTGAAACCTGGACCGGAAAGATCCTGGAAATACGCAAGAATTCTCCGAGTCAACCGGAAATCGCAGACGCATAAAGCCTGGTTAATTTCAAAAGGAAAAATAGAATGAGCTTTGCAGAGGTCCCCCCATCCGCCTCTTCCGCGAGCGCAGAGCATTTCTCCGCGTTCCTGTCGGGTACATTCATAAGGCGCACTGTGCGGCAGGCCGGCCTTTTCCTCAAGCGCAGCGCCTGGTTCATCGCCGCGCTCCAAGGAGTGCTGATCTTCTGCGCCCTCACTCTAGCATGGCTGCTTCGATTCAATTTCTTGCTTCCATACCGTAAGCTTTTATTCTCGGCGGCCCCGGTCCTGATTGCGATCCGGCTGGTCGCGATTGCGCGGTTCGGCCTTCTGCGCGGCTGGTGGAGATATACAGATATCGACGACGGCGTCTCGATATTGAAGGCCATCACGGCAGGGTCGGCTGTTTTTGTGATTACCATGCGGTTCGTGTTGGGCGTTGTCGCTTTCCCCCTCACCATTTATTTTCTTGAGCCGCTTTTAAGCACGTTCCTGCTGACCGGCATTCGGGTGCTTTCCCGGGTGTCGGCGGAATCCGCTCCAACCGGCTCGGTTCCTCTGAAGAAAGTTATCCTGATCGGTGCCGGAACTGCCGCGCAAATGACGATCCGGGAATTCAAACGCCCGGGGAGCGGCTATTGCGCGGTCGCTTGCGTCGATGACGACCGGTCGAAGATTGGAATTAAGATCCACGGGGTTTCTGTGGTTGGCACGGTCGATGAACTGCCAACGTATGCAGCCCGATACGACCTGCATGAAGCCGTGATTGCTGTGCGTTCGGCGACAGATGCGCAGATGCTGAGGTTCGTGGATATCTGCCGGCGAGCGAACATTAGGGTCAAGAAGCTGCCCTCGCTGCAGGACATGATAAACGGGAGCAGCGAGGCCAGCCCGCTCCGTGACATCCAGTTGGAAGATCTCCTGAGCCGCGATCCTGTCCAGATCGATCTGGAATCGATTCGAAGCCGGATTGAAGGCCGGATCGTGCTGGTGACGGGAGCGGCAGGTTCGATAGGGTCGGAATTATGCCGTCAGATTTCCAAGTATCGGCCCGCCAAACTGATTTGCCTGGACCACAACGAAACTGGAATTTTTTATCTTCAGCACGAGTTAAGAGAACAAAACAGTGAGAGTCATTTTGTCTTCTGCGTCAGTGACGTTGGCGACCGCATACGAATCAAATCTCTGCTGGAAGAGGATGGCCCCAGCATCATTTTTCACGCGGCTGCGTACAAGCATGTGCCCATGATGGAGACCAATGTTTATGAGGCAATAAAGAATAATGTTTTCGCGCTCTCCAACCTGCTGGATATCGCCGAAGAAAATGGCTGTTCGAGTTTCGTCCTGATCTCTTCCGATAAAGCTGTGAATCCCATGAACGTCATGGGGGCCACGAAAAGACTGGGAGAGCTGATTATTTCCTGCCGTCCGGCGGGGCTGATGCGATGCGTCTCCGTGCGTTTCGGGAATGTGCTCGGTTCGAACGGCAGCGTCGTTCCGCTGTTTCAGAAACAGATTCGAAATAACCAGCACCTGACCATCACCCATCCGGACATAACGCGGTTCTTCATGACCATCGGCGAGGCGGTGTCTCTGGTCCTGCAGGCGTTTGCGATTGGAGAGCATGGGGACACCTTGCTGCTGGATATGGGCAAGCCGGTTCGAATTCTCGATCTGGCGAAGACTTTGCTTCAGCTCTCCGGCAAGTCTGAGAGCGAAGTGGAAATCCGCTTCATCGGGCTTCGCGACGGAGAAAAGCTTTTCGAAGAGCTTTCCTATCCATGGGAAAAATTGGGACCTACCTGCTGTCCGAAGATTAAGCAGATTCGAGGCACACCGCAATGCGGCGACGATCTGAAACGCCAATTGCGTCAGTTGTGGAATGCAATGTCTTGTGGCGATGCTGCCCTCATCCGCGCGAGATTGAAACAAATCGTGCCTGAATATACGACCGGCACGGATGAATCACCGCAGGAAAAATCCTTCGTGGCTGTTTCAAAAGTTGCTGCGAGCATCGATCTCCCCGTTTCGCCCTGGCGCTCAAGAACCACTTCTCCCCACCGCACTCCGATCCTCTAGGCCCTCACTCCAGCAGTTATATGAGTAATCTGATAGCTTCCATCGAAACGATGAATTGGACAGATTCTCATACCTGGTTTACCTTCTAATCCGTTAGCACTCCTGACCACCCTGGGGCCGAATGAACACCCACATTCGGCCCTCCTCCCTTCGAAGCTTTATCTCCCAAGATGTATTTAAGTTGTTCTATTATAGAGACTTAGTGTTTTCAGGATTGGGCGGACTTTCTCTTGATGATTTTATGAGAACAGTCACAATTTATTCATCCAATCAGCAGGACTGGACCTGAGATAATACACTGCTGCCTGACTCGCTTGGACACTTAGGTTTCGGCCACCGCCGGGAAGTTAAGGACATCATGCTCCCAAGGAAAGCCTCTAATACATCGACGGCAAAATGCCCCGGTTGCGGGGCGGTCCACTCCAAGACTGCTCTGGAAGAGAATCTTTATATCTGCACGGCGTGCAACCACTATATTTCCATGCCTTCCCGTGCTCGCATCGCGATGCTAGCGGATGAGGGAACGTTCCGCGAGTTGGACCGCGAGCTGGTTTCTGTCGATCCACTTGAATTTGCGGACCTGAAGTCCTATCGCGTTCGCCTGCAGGACGCGCGCCGCGAAACAGGAGTGCGCGAAGCGGTTACCACCGGCTTTTGCCGGATCGGTGGCCACCCGGCGGTCCTGGTCGTTTTCGATTTTGCATTTCTGGGCGGCACGATGGGCTCGGTGGTGGGAGAAAAAATTGCGCACGCCTTCGAGGAGGCCACGCAGGCCCGCATTCCTCTGGTCAGCGTTGCGGCCAGCGGCGGCGCGCGCGTTCAGGAAGGCATGTTTTCCCTGATGCAAATGGCCAAAGTAGCCGCTGCGGCTTCCGTTCACGATCGCCAGGGGCTTGCATTCATTTCGATTCTTACTGATCCGACGTTTGGCGGCGTTACCGCAAGCTTTGCATCGCTGGGGGATATTCTGATCGCCGAGCCGGGCGCCCAGATTGGATTTGTGGGGCCGCGAGTGATCGAGCAAACCACCGGCATCGCGCCGCCGAAAGATTCGCACCAGGCGGAAACGCTGCTCCATGCCGGACTGATCGACCTGGTGATCGGACGGCGGGATCTCACGGCGGTCATCGCCTATTTAATCGGCCATTTGAAGGCGCATAAGGGTGCGGGGACGCTCGAAGAGAGTTTGCCGCTAGCTCCAAAACGCAAACGTCTGCCTGCATGGCAAAAAGTCGGACTGGCAAGGCACTCCGGCCGGCCCACGGCAAGATATTACATCGCCCATATGTGTTCCCGATTCCTCGAACTGCACGGAGATCGCTGGAGCGGCGACGATCCGGCAATCGTTGCGGGCCTTGCGGAATTGAATGGCGACATTGTTTTTATCATCGCCCAGGATCGCGGAGGAACTCCCGAAGAAAAAGAAGCTTCGCATGACGGCAAAGCATTTTCGGAGGGTTATCGAAAATCGCTGCGCGTGATGCGTCTCGCTTCCAAGTTTCGAATTCCTGTCGTCACGCTGGTCGATTGCCCGAACGCTCAGGCCAGCTATGAGTCCGAACATCGCGGCATTGCGTACGCGCTGGCACGCAATCTGGCGACCATGGCCAATCTGCCCACTCCGATTGTTTCCGCGATCATCGGAGAAGGTGGCAGCGGCGGCGCTCTGGCATTGGGCGTCGCTGACCGCGTGTTGATGCTAGAAAACGCGATCTATTCGGTGATCTCTCCGGAGGGCGCGGCGGCGATTCTTTATCGCGATGCGGGCAAGGCTGAAATGGTGTCCGGCGGCCTCAAACTTACCGCGCAGGACCTGCATTCTCTTGGAATCATCGATACTGTCGTGCCTGAACCTGAGGGCGGCGCGCATCTTGATCCTGCAGTGGCTGCCGAAACTCTTAAGAGCCATTTGTTGGCGGCGCTCCATGCGTTCTCCGGTATTCCCACTCAACAGCTTTTAGATAACCGGTACAAGAAGTATCGCCACATCGGAGAGGGCGGAACGTATTGGAAGGAAAAGGTGCGGAGCGGATTCAGCGACGTTTTTGGCCTGGTGGCTTATGCGGTGTCCAAGATGGAAAAATCCAACCGAAAGACCAAGTCTGCGGAAGTCCCTCAACGGCGGCGGACAGATAAAGTCCGAACGCTGGTGGGCGCGGGAGTAAAGAAGTTCGAGAGCGATTAGTCGATTGCCAGTTTCCACTGTTTCAATGAGTCCGGAACCCAACAAATGAAAGCCCTCGTCAAAAGTCGCGCTACCCGTGGTTTGTGGCTGGAGGATGTCCCCGAGCCGGAACCCGGAATTAACGACGTGAAGATTCGCGTGCTGTGCACCGGAATTTGCGGCACCGATCTGCATATCTACGACTGGGACGATTGGGCGCAATCCACGATTCCGGTTCCGCTGGTCATCGGGCATGAATTTACCGGCGAAGTCGTCGAGGTCGGGTCGAATGTCGCGGACCTTCAGCTCGGCGACAAGGTTAGCGGCGAGGGCCACGTCGTTTGCGGGCGTTGCCGTAATTGCCTGGCTGGACGCCGCCACTTGTGTGCCTATACGCAAGGTGTAGGAGTGAACCGCGCGGGTGCTTTCGCTGAATACGTAGTCGTTCCGATGATGAACGTCTGGAAGCACACTCATCCGGTTTCGTGCGAGGTTGCAGCGATCTTCGATCCGTTCGGAAATGCGGTGCACACAGCGCTGTCATTTCCTGTGCTCGGAGAAGATGTTCTCGTCACCGGCGCAGGCCCAATTGGCATCATGGCCGCAGCTGTGGCGCGATTTGCCGGAGCGCGACACGTGGTCATTACGGATGTGAATCCGCGCCGCCTGGAGCTTGCGAAGAAAGCAGGCATTCCGTTCACCGTGGATACGCGGACGACGCGGCTAGCGGACGTTCAGAAGCAGCTCGGAATGCGCGAAGGCTTCGACGTTGGCCTGGAGATGTCCGGTTCGCCTGTCGCATTCCGCGAAATGCTGGAAAATATGTGCCATGGCGGGAAGATCGCCATGCTGGGAATTCCCTCCGCCGAAATCGCCATCAACTGGCGTCACGTGATCTTCAATATGCTCACGATCAAAGGAATCTACGGCCGGGAAATGTTTGAGACCTGGTACAAGATGACCGTCATGCTGGAGTCGGGCCTCGATATTTCTCCAGTCATTACGCACCGCTTCTCCTGGCGCGATTATGAGAAGGGATTTGAAGTCATGCGGACGGGTGAGGCAGGGAAGGTAATTCTGGATTGGAGAGATTGCGCTGGAACTAGATGAATTGCTGGCGTGATCGGCGATCTCAAACAAGTTAGCTTCAATACTTGAATCGATCCCACCATGGGCGAATTTGCGGGTCCCACTCCACTACGCCGCCATGCCAGGAGCACGTCCCTTTTCTCGTCGAAGAATAGCTATAAGTTCGATCTGCGCAGAGTGCACTTGCATGGGTCTCGACAGTTAGATCGTGAACAGTACCCACTGCCACAAAGAGGAAAGCAAGTGTGAGAATCCACTAGTACTTGGATGTCTTCTGGCGGACAAAATCAATACTGACCTTCACGAATATCAACACTAAAACAAGGGTCGGCAATAAGTTCATCGGACTGAGAATCCAACTCAGCGCAATCGTTGCCGCGATCTGAAGTTTGCGGTCTATCGTTGCCGCCCGCGCCTTCCGCTACCAGAACGTGTTCGTGAGACCTTCATCGGGATATTACAATTTTGGCAGCGTGGTTTATTGTCCTGCCACGTATAAGACAACTTGGCTTTCACATACGAAACGACGCGCGCACATTTCGGAAATTTATATGTGTCTATCATTCGCTTCTCCGGCAGGATTTTATCATGCTCGGACTATTCTACCCGGGTAATAGGTCCGTAATTGTCGGACAATCCGGGCCCGACCAGAGTACTAGTCGAGTCAAAAGCGTATTTCACGGCAGCAATGATGAAAAAACCACGGAAGATAAGTAGTTCGTGGCCTTAGAATCATCTCTCTTGTATAATATCCGGCGTTACTACTGCCAGCAGAGCCAAGGGATGGGTCTGTTCGCACGGTGTGTTATTCGGATGGGTCTCAATTCCACGATGAATGAGACTTAGTCTATTCCAGGCGGAAAATGAAATGATAAAAACAGGCGCGCAAATACTCTGGGAATGTCTGGAGCAACAGGGGGTTACCACCGTATTCGGGTATCCCGGAGGCGCGATTCTTCCGGCGTATGATGCGCTGAAGTACAGCAACATTCATCACGTCCTGGTCCGTCACGAGCAGGGCGCGACGCACATGGCCGATGGCTATGCGCGCGCTTCCGGACGTGTGGGAGTTGCCATTGCGACTTCGGGGCCCGGCGCCACGAACATGGTTACCGGAATTGCCACGGCGATGCTCGATTCCTCGCCGATTGTTTGCATTACCGGGCAAGTTGGCAGCAAGCTCATCGGCTCCGACGCGTTTCAGGAGACCGATATCACGGGCGTGACGCTGCCCATCACCAAGCACAATTATCTGGTCACCCATCCGAGCGAGGTTGCGCGCACGATCAGCGAAGCGTTTTACGTAGCAAGTTCCGGGCGTCCGGGGCCAGTGCTGGTCGATATCACCAAGGACGCGCAACAGATGACGTGCGAATTCGATGGCAAGCCCATCGTTCCGCAGATGCCCGGATACAGGCCGGACCTGTCTCCCACGCCGAATGAATACAAGCAGGCGCTCGAACTGATTCACAGCGCGAAGCGGCCTGTGATCCTGGCGGGGCACGGCATCATTCTTTCCGAAGCGATGGCGGAAGTGCGGCAATTCGCGGAGCGCAACAATATACCCGTCGGCCTCACGCTGCTCGGCCTGGGCGGATTCCCGGCGTCCCACCCGCTGAGCCTGGGAATGATGGGCATGCACGGCGAAGCCTGGCTGAACACAACCATTCAGGAAGCGGACCTGCTGATCGCCTTCGGAATGCGTTTCGACGACCGCGTCACCGGCAACCTGAAGACGTACGCGCCGAACGCCAAGAAAATCCAGATCGAAATCGACCGCGCCGAGATCAACAAGAACGTGAAGGTGGACGTAGCGCTGGTCGGCGACTTGCGTGCCGTGTTGCGGGAGCTGCTGCCGAAGCTGAAATCGCAGGATCGCCATGAGTGGCTCACGTATATCGACCGGATGAAAGGCGATGCCTCCGTGCGCGATATTCAGAACCTGCCCGACAACGGTCATCTGTACGCCGCGCACGTGATCAATGACATCTGGCGGCAATCGATTGGCAGCGACACCGTTATCGTCACCGACGTGGGACAACACCAGATGTGGGAAGCGCAGTATTTCAAGCACGAGAAACCGCGCACGCTTATCACCTCCGGCGGTTTGGGTACGATGGGATTCGCATTGCCAGCGGCGATTGGCGTGAAGGCCGCGCGTCCCGAGGCTGATGTTTGGGCCATCGTGGGCGACGGCGGCTTCCAGATGACCATGGCCGAGATGGCGACGATGGTGCAGGAAAATCTGAAGGTCAACATCGCCATTATCAACAACGGATACCTGGGCATGGTGCGCCAGTGGCAGGAGTTCTTCTACGATCGCAACTACGAAGCCACGCCGCTGCTCAGTCCCAACTTTGTGAAGCTGGCGGACGCCTACGGAATTCGCAGCGTCGCAGTTACGCAGCGTTCACAGGTGGTGCCGACCGTCGAGATGACGCGCAACCACAAGGGGCCGGTGCTGATTGACTTCCAGGTGGAGCAGGAAGATTCGGTCTATCCGATGGTCGCCGCCGGTGCGGCACTGCACGAAATGATTCGCCGTCCAAATCCACTCGAGGAGACCGCGGCGGACGCGTAAAAATCATGCTGAATACATTTGTGGTTTACGTTGAAAATAAACCTGGCGTGCTGACTCGTGTGGCATCGTTATTTCGCCGCCGCGCATTCAATATCGACTCACTTACAGTGGGCCGCACGGAAAAGCCCGAAGTATCGCGCATGACCATCGTGGTCGATGCCGACCGCGACCAGGCGCTGCGCGTCGAGGCCAATCTCTACAAGCTCGTCAACGTGTTGTTCGTAGAAAACATCACCGGCATGCCCGCGATTTCACGCGACTTGGCCATGATCAAGGTCAACGCGACTCATGGGACACGCTCCCATGTGCTGGAACTTGCCAATGTCTTTCGCGCTCGTGTTGTCGATGTCGGTCCGGAATCTCTGACGATTGAAATTACCGGACCGGAAGCCAAAATCGACGGCATTCTCGAAGTCTTGCGGCCCTACGGCATTCTCGAAATGGTGCGAACCGGAGTGGTGGCCATGCGTCGCGGCGCCAAATCCGAGGGTGAGAACGTTCCCAGTTCAACGGGCGTCGAGCCCCCCGCACCGTCGGCTGACGACAACGTTTCCTATTCGGTATAAGCGAAGAAACGTTCCTCAATATTTTTGCAAAATTAGAAAATAATTCTGGCAATCGGCTGTTAGTACGGCTGCGGTCGGTTGGTGATTTTCCGCCCGATGGCTGCCGTCTTCTCGTCGTACCCGATCATCAGTCCGTTCTTGATACCGACTTCGATCCCCGCTTCGTTGCGTCCGCCGCTCCAGCTCTCGCCGATTCCCAGCCAATAGAGGTGTTGCTCCTTCGCGGTGGCAAAAATCTTGTTTTCCACCGGATTGAGCCTTTCATCGCCATACTTCAATCCGAGCGAGAGGGTCATATCGCCAGGTCCGCCTTCTCCAAAGGCGATGCCGGGAACTTTCACGATCTCCTCAGCGTTGGCCAGACCGTATTTGTCCTCTATCTTTACGCCTAGCAGGATTTCGCCATCGGGATTGAGCGGCCAGACGTCCGCCTTTTGCTCATATTCTCGTGGAGGGATGCCCCAGATTTTGGCCGCCGTACTTCCCCCGTGCGCGCCCCTGCGGCCTTCCTGGAGCCCATTCTGCCCGACGCCTTCCATGCGGTTGGGATAACGCACGGCTTCCACAAGAGCGCGGACAGCGCCCGCCGTGGTCGCATGGCACAGAAGGATGCCATGGACTCCCGTCGCCAGAACCTGCTCGACCATCCACGCGTTCGCGCGAATCGTCGCTTCGTCCGTTCCCCTGACGGGCAGGTTGACGATCACCGCCGGAGTGCGATGTCCCGTGCGCGTAGGGCCGCCTGCCGCCAATCCTTCCATGTAGGCCTTCAATCCCGCGATGTCATAAGGCGCAGCCTCCATGTCGTAGCTGATGTAATCCGCCCAGGTCTGCGCGTCCTGTTTGCCTTGATCGAACGTGCCCGCGGTCCCTGAATGCGAGCCTGTGTAATAGATCGGCTGACCTGCTTCCAGCAGCTCGATCGCGCGGTTGATCCGCTTCGGTTTCGGCGCCGGAGCAGGCGTTTGCGCCATTGACGCCGCAGCCGCAACGAGCAAGCACACAAAAGCGGATACAAACCGCAGCACATTACCCTTTTTTTTCATGATTCTCATCTCCATCTTTCAGGAAATATCCTTGGATAATGTGGAACGGTATCACAGGGAAAAATGAGGTGTTATCGATTTTTGCGGCAGGTAGTAGCGTATTGTTGAAAAAGGCCGAGACCGATTTGGCACGGGAAAAAGTGGCGTCGGCTGGTTCGACCTACCACAAATGGTAGTAGCCGTCGCTGCGCGTGATTGCCACGCGAATTCCGAACAGGCGGGAGATTTGTTCCTGTTCGAGAAGGTCTCGCTTGCGTCCGTCTGCCTGAATCTTTCCGTTGCGCATCAAGACAACGCGGTCGATCTCCGGGATGACGTCGGAGAGGTGATGCGTCACCAGGACGATTCCGATTTCGGATTGGGCGAGTGCGCGCATGGTCTCCCGAAGTTCATGCTGGGCGAAAATATCCAGGCTGTTGCTAGGCTCGTCAAAAATCAGCGTTCTCGGATTGTGGACCAGCGCCCGGGCAATCAGAATGCGTTTTGCCTCGCCGGAGGACATTTCCGCAACAGGCCGGTCGGCGAGATGGCCGACTCCGAGCCGCGTCAGTGCAGCTTCGGCCTGACCCACCTGTTCGGGCGTGATCTTCTGGTGTTCGAAAATGCGGGTGCTGCTGAAGAAGCCGGAGAGGACCACGTCGCGGCCGCTGGTCTCATTGGTGCAATCCAGCATCAAATCGTTGGAGACGATGCCGAGGACGGAGCGCAGCTCAAAAATATTCCATCGCGAGCGTCCCAGGATCGTTATGGAGGAACCCTCGCGGACAACCGGGTAGCACTCGCGCGTGATGGTTTTGATGAGAGTCGATTTGCCGCAACCGTTTGGTCCGAGGATGGCGACGTGCTCGCCGGCATCCACGCGAAGGCTGAAGTCGTCGAGGGCGATGTTTTCTCCTCGAATGACGCGCACATTTTTAAGGTCAACCAGAGCCTGTCTCATAAAGATTTTTGCCCTTCGTTTCACATTATGAACTTGCTTGAGCAGAACTCAGTCTAACGGATAGCTCGAAGCAGTACGATCTATGGAATGAATGATTCTATCTTAGTCGTGGAATTGGAGCGCCGTACAATGAATTGCAAATTTAGATTCGCAGTCATCGCGATAGCCGGTCTCGCCTTGCTCGCGCCGGCCATGTCTGCTCAGAGCAGCCAGAATAGTCCGGAGCAGATTTTGCTCGCGTCCGCAAATCATGATCGTGGAGAAAGGGGTTTGCCGCCGCTGAAATGGGATTCTTCTTTGTCAACTGCTGCGCGCCAACATGCGTTGCGTCTAGCGCAGCAAAATACCCTTTCGCATCAGCTTCCTGGCGAACCGGATTTACGTGCGCGAGCCGGCCAAGCGGGGGCACGCTTCAGCACCATTGCGGAAAATGTTGCCGAGGGTCCCCGGGTAGAGGGCATTCACGAACAATGGATGAATTCCCCTCCGCATCGAGCCAACCTTCTGGACACGGAGCTGACTTCGGTCGGTATCGCCGTGGTAAGAGGGAACGGAATATTTTTTGCCGTCGAGGATTTTTCCAACGCCGCAGGGCAGCTATCTTTGCAGGATCAGGAGAATCTGGTCGTATCCCAACTTCAAATGCGGGGTATTCGCATCCTCAATTATACCAGCGATGCCCGCAGGACCTGCTTGCTAGACAACGGCTACGCGGGAGATCACGAGCCTTCATTTGTCCTGCACTATGCAACTCCCAGCCTTCAGACGCTTCCGGACATGCTTGAACAAAGAATTCAAACCCATAAATATCAATCCGGCGCGGTAGGCGCGTGCCCTGTGGATAAGAAGAGCGGACTAACAGGCTATCGAATCGCAGTCATGCTTTATGAATGATTTTCAAGGCTTGCGTGTTACTTGCACATGTTCGGCATTTTAGCCATGGGAACACAAGTTCCGGGACCATGCTCATCCGTGAACTTGGTGAACGTGAAGTTGAACAATTCCGGCTTGGCGTCTGGCGGCGTATCGGGCAGATGCAACAGGACCGTGAGGGCCACGGGGAATTTCACTGCATCACCCAAACTGGCTTCGATCGCCTCCTTCTTTTTGCCGGGTCCAAGTGTTATCTTGGGCGCATCGTCGGAGTCCCCAATCTGGACAGTCCCGCTGGATTCCCGAGTCTTCTCGGCCTTCAAAGGTTTCGTATGGTCATCGTATAGGTAAATCCGGAATAACGCCGGCGGAAGAAGTACTCCCTCCAGGTGATGTTGGTTATCCAAGGCCATGAAGAACGTCCCGCCGTGCTTGGACTTGTGGTCCATATGGGCCTTTTGTTCCGGCTCTGCGGGCTTTGATGCATCGGCAGGTCCGGGTGCCTGTGAAGCTTTGGAGATATCACCGCCGGAGTTCTGCGGTTCAACAAAGGAGGGTTTGGCCAAAAAAGCACGCGCACTACTGGATTGCGTTAAGGCTGTTGTCCCGCTCGCCAGGAACGTCAGAAACAGAGGGGCAGCCCAAAAGCGGCGCATGATCATCTGAGACCACAAATATGCTGACATAGGGAAAACTCCGGAAGGCGCAAGTAAATTCAGATTTTTGCATAAGCGAGCAATCCTAATGCCGAAAATGAACATTTCCCTTTTAAATGCCCAGGATTTGTTTTGTCAAGACCACTTTTGTAATTGCTAGAAGAGAAAGTATGAATTGGACGAAATTGCGGGCCGCGGATAACTTGTTTTCGCTGGTCGGGGTCTGCGCAAGTAAGACAAAAGCGGCCTACCGGCGGAAAGTGAGTCGCATTATATGAAGAAGACTTATGGTGTGTGTGTGGGCATGTTGGCAATGGGACTGGCGGTGCTGGGTGCGCCGGTCAGCAGGGCTGCAGGGGAACCGGGAAGCACGACAGAGACGACCGCAGCGAATGCAACAGCCGCTCCCGCATCGTCGAGTCCGGCAGATTTGCACCAGCGAATCGACGCTCTTAAGGCGGAGTTGGCAGATTTAAATTCTCAATTGGCAGTTGAAAAGGATACGGATGGGGATGCTCCTGCGGCTGCACCGCAAGATCAGGGCGCCCCGGCTCCAGCGACTCCGGCCCCGGCAGCAGCACCGGCGGCGGCTCCAGCCGGTCCGATGCCGCTCCCAAGTCCGTCGATGGAAGCGCCATTGGCAACAGCCATTCCTCACGAGATTTCAGCTGGTCCGTTTGGAAAAATCGAAGTTACAGGAATTTTGAGTGGGATTGGAATGACGGAAGGTTTTCACGTTCCCGGCGATGCGCCCACGCACTATGACGTCAGCAACGCGCAGGTTTTCATCCAAAAGACCACCGGCTGGTTTCAATGGTACCTGCAGGGTGGAGCGTATAACCTACCCGCTCTTGGCGTGCCTTTCGCTCAGACCGGTCCAACTGTGACAGGTCTCTACGGCGCACTCCCGACAGGCTATGCCAAGTTGGTAAAGGGCAATTTCAACGTCGAAATCGGCGAGTTGCCTACGCTGGTCGGCGCTGAGTACACGTTCAGTTTTGAAAATATGAATATCGAGCGTGGGGTTCTGTGGGGCCTGGAACCTGCCATCAGCCGTGGCATCCAGCTCAATGAAACCTATAAGAAGCTGACCGCAGCGTTCAGCTGGAACGACGGTTTTTACTCGGACCGCTATACATCATTCTCCGGTTCACTGGCATACGCGATCAATGCCGCGAATACGTTGACCTTTGTTGGCGAAGGGAATGCCGGGACGTATAACAAAAACACCGGTGCAACCCCTCTGTTTCTGAATAACGAGAGCATATACAACCTGATCTACATGTATGCCAAGGGCAACTGGATGATCATGCCGTACTTCCAGTACACCGACACCCCCAAGAACGTGAAAATCGGAATCACCGATAGCATATCCAGCCGTGGTGGAGCCATCCTGGCTAACTATAATTTCAAACACGGGATATCCCTGGCGGTTCGCCCGGAATATGTAAAGTCCAGTGGAAACCCCAAGGACGTCAACGCCATCAACTTGCTAGCCGGTCCGGGTAGCGGCGTATTCTCATTCACCCTAACCCCCACTTACACCAAGGACGGCTTTTTCGCTCGCGCGGAGTTCTCCATCGTTCACACTGTGGACTCCGTGCCGGGCTTCAGTTTTGGCAAAGTGGGGAATAGTACTACCCAACCGCGCGGCGTTGTTGAAGCCGGCTTCATGTTCTAAGGCGCCGACAGAACGAAAGTAAATCTGGATGGCGTTGTAGTTTTCAAGGGGCAGTTCCAATGGTCTGGAACTGCCCGGACTTCTAAGACTGCCGCGCGGTGAAGCGTGTAACACGGCGCTCAACCGCGCGGCAATTGAGTTGCAGTTTATGGAATAGATAAAACTTAGTTCCCGTGACCAGTTCCCCTCGGAAAGGACAAACCGGTTCCCCCATTGGCCCTATGCGCTGCTGGGGGAGGAATGCAGTCCTGTCTGCGCTATGGAAACCAGTGCGTCAGGTAGTGGATTACCGGATAAAATGGCCCTATAGTGAGAGGCGCTGCCAGGACGCAGCCAGGACTTGAATCCATGTTGTATTCCGAGGAAAAGATCATGATGACGAAACTCGAAGCGATTGTTCAGCCGTCCCGATTCGAGGCGGTGAAGGAAGTTCTTACGGAATTGGGCATCGGCGGCATGACGATATTTGACGTTCGAGGGCATGGCCGGCAGAAAGGCCATACGGAAGTGTACCGGGGACGGGAATATACCGTTGACCTCCTCCCCAAAATTAAAATTGAGGTAGTCATTCCGGACACTCTTGTCGATGCCGCCGTGGACGCCATTCTCCAGAGCGCCTCAACAGGCAAAATTGGTGACGGGAAAATATTCTTAAGCAAAGTGGATCAGGCGATCCGCATCCGAAATCAGGAACGCGGAGTTTCCGCTCTCTAGGTAATGTCAGTTCGCAGGTAACGGGAAATGCCGCGCGAGAGTAAGTACTGGGCAGCCAGACTGTTGGTCGCGGGCTAAATGGAAACCGGGTTCATATGAAATGAGGCTTGAAAGTCGCACATCTACCCTTCAGGAACTGTATGGGGAGGAATCCGCAAGGATTCGGAGCCAATTTGAAGCCTCAGGCGATGGCAAGGCGGCCATTCGCGAACGGTCTGCTTTAATCGATTCGGTTGTCGTCGAACTTTGGAATGAACTTACGGCGACGGGCAAGTCCCTGGACGGTTTTTGTATCGCAGCCATGGGCGGATACGGGCGGCAAGCCTTGTTTCCATATTCGGATATCGATCTACTTTTTCTTTACGAAAAGGACGGTCAGGCCGAGTACCTGGGCAAGAGTATAATCGCCCCGCTCAGCCAGTCTTTGTGGGATTTACACCTTCGCGTCAGCCCCACAACCCGCACGCTTGCCGAATGCGGCAAGCTCCATCGAAACAACATCGAATTCAATATTTCACTTCTGGATTGCCGCTACATCTGCGGCGATGAAAAATTATTCGAGAAACTTCGAGACCGGGTCCTGCCGGGGATGGTTACCCGCGAGTCTCAGAATCTGGCTCAGGAACTCACGGGTCTGGCCCGTTCCCGACACGAGAAGTACGGCCAGACCATCTTTCACCTCGAGCCGAACATTAAAGATGGTCCCGGTGGCCTGAGGGATTATCAAGTAGCTTGCTGGATGGAACAGATCGAAGAAATGAAACATTCCCACGTCTGGAAGAATCCGGAAGAGTTGCTGCCTGCTTCGCTTCGGTCGGACGTAATCAAAGCGACCGATTTTCTTGATGCTGTCAGATGCTTCCTTCACTACCGGCAGGGCCGCGATTTAAACGGACTGACCTACGAATTGCAAACGGAGGCTGCGGCTGCGGGTATCGGTCTCCACGGCGGACCGGTTGTTTCACCCAATGATTGGATGCGTGTGTACTTCCGTCATGCGCGAGCGATCAGCCGTTTGGCGGTGTTACTGGATGAAGTTCCCCAGACCAAGTCATTGTGGTCGCGTTTATTCGGCAAGCGCAAGTTCAGGCTGTCGAACGCGGAATTCACGATTGCCGATGGACGCATCAGCCTGCGCGATGCCGCCTCAGCCGAAGACCCCGTGGTCTTGTTCAGACTGTTTGAATTTGTCGCAAAACAGGACGTTAAATTAACAGCCGAAACTGAAAATGCCGTGGAAGCGGCGCTTCCCAGCATCCGGAAATGGTTGGCAACCAGTCCTGACCTATGGGAGATCCTCCGCCAGATTCTTGTCCAACCCCATGCCGCGTCAGCCTTGCGCGCGATGCACCGCCTGGGTCTGCTTGTCGTGCTGTTCAAGGAATTTCAGGCGATCGATTCCTTGGTCATTCGCGACTACTACCATCGCTATACGGTTGACGAGCATTCCCTGGTCACCATCGAAAATCTCCATAAATTGGCAAACTCTACAGGCGGATCGAGCAACAAATTTCGTGATATCCTCAGCACGCTGGAACGCCCCGAACTCCTATACCTCTCCCTCCTCTTTCACGACGTCGGCAAGGGCATGGCGAATGAAACTCACGTGGAAGGCAGCCTGGAGGCCGTAAAGGGAGTGTTTGAACGTCTTCGCCTGGATTCCAATGAACGGGCCACGGTGAACTTTCTGATCGCAAACCACTTGCGGATGTCCGCAACTGTTCTGCGGCGCGATATTTTCGATCCTCAAGCGGTCCATGATTTTGGCCAGGCCGTGGGCACCATCGAAAATCTAAAAATGCTCACGCTGTTTACCTACGCGGATATTAAGGCGGTGAATCCCGAAGCTCTGACACCGTGGAAAGCGGAGATGCTCTGGCAGCTCTATGCCGCCACCGAAAACTATCTAAACCGATCCGTGGACGATCAACGCCTCTATGTTGAGGGGGACGACCTGAAGCAACTCGAACGTCTCTCTCCACCGGTGAATGACCCCGGGGAAGTCGAACGGTTTTGGAATTTTCTGGACGGTTTCCCGAAGCGCTACCTCCTCACGCACTCTTCCGGAGAAATTTCGACGCACTACCGGATGTACCGACGATTGAACTACTCGGTAGCGGAAATCAGCGTTACCAAACGGCACGATTACTACGAACTCGTGCTCGTAACGACCGATCGTCCTTTTCTTTTCACCAAGGTAGTGGGAACGATCTCTTCTTTGGGAATGAACATTTTAAAGGCGGACGCGTACGCCAATCAGGCCGGAACCGTGCTGGACATCCTGCGCTTTTCCGACCGGTTTCGTACCCTCGACAACAATCCCTCCGAGACCACCCGTCTGAAACAGGATCTTATCTCCGCTATTTCCGGCGAACTCAATGTGGGCGATTTGATGAAAAAGAAATTTCAGCCGGAAAAGCATCCGCCAAAGGTCAGTGTCGAGACCAGAATCCATCTCGATAACGATTGCTCTTCCCACAGTACCGTGGTCGAGATTGTAGCGCTGGATCGCCCGGGACTCCTGTATGACATCAGTTCCACGTTTGCCGAACTGGGATGCAACATTGAAGTGGGCCTGATCGACACGGAGGGCGGAACCGCTACCGACGTCTTCTACGTGACCAAGCAGAAGGCCAAACTTGCATCCGACCAGCAGCATGAACTCCAACTGGACCTTGAGCACAGGCTCTCCTCACCCCATCCTTGACAGCCAGGGCTGCCGTTCGAACAAGGGATGACAGCCCCCATCCGAATTCACTAGGTGTTGGACCGTTTTCGTGGTACCGTGCAATTGCGTTTGTTGCTCTTGTAACACCTTTAGATTCGATTAAAGGGGCTGCAAGTCACACTTGCTGCCCTTTTTTTGTTGTACGGCTGGAGGCGGTCGAGAGGCACCAAATAGCTCAAAAGAGTAGAAAAGGAAATACCGTGAAAGAACAAGGAACAGTAAAGTGGTTCAATGCCAGCAAGGGATTCGGATTCATCCAGCGCCAGTCCGGCGAGGATATCTTCGTCCATTTCTCCGCCATTCAGGCGGAGGGATACAAGTCGCTGAACGAAGGCCAGGCGGTTGAGTTCGAAGTGACCTCCGGCCCCAAGGGCTTGCAGGCAGCGAACGTCACCAGCCTGTAGTGAATCGGGGCGAGACGGCGACCGCCGTTTCGCCCTATTTTTTTGTTTGCAGTCAGAAGGAGGCAATATCTTGAAAGCCCTCGCGGAAGGTCTCTACATCAAGCACTTTCAATATGGTTTGGGAGTCGTTACCGATTCCGATGGAGAACGCACATCGATCGATTTCGACCTGCATGGGTTGAAGAAATTCGTCACCAGTATTATGGTCGTGGAACCGGCCGAGGGCACTCCCCCGAAACGAGGCCGAGCGAAGCGCAAAAAGAAGATCGCGGTTGCCGCAACTCTTGCGCCCGCTCCCATCGCAGTGGAATGAAAGGCGCCCGACGCCTTATGACAGACAACCTGATCGTTCAGTTCGTGGGTTATGAAGTCGGCCCACTGGTGCGCGAATATCGGTTCAGCGTCCGTGAGTCCAGAGATGATGCCCGCGAATTCACCGTGACCATTGCCAACGCGGCGTTCGATGGCCGCCGCGCCCGCTTCCAGGATGCGCCTGACATCTGTTCTCTAAGGCTCCACAGGGAACTGGCTGCAAATGCAACTCATCCCACCAACACTTGCTTCCAAATCACCAACGAAGAGTTGGATGATTATCGCGGACGCCATTCTCCCAAATCCTCGCACAGCCCGTACAAGAAAAAAGTCTCCGAAGAATACTAGACCCTAAGTGGAACAGACTTCAGTCTGTCCGGTCTTGGTTTTGAATTGGGTTTTCGACCGATCTGAACTTTAGCTCTAGCGGCGTCCAGTCAAGCGGCTGAGCAGGGAAGAACGAGACATCGCGCGAGGGCTCTTGACGTTCAGCTTTGTCAGGCGTTCGCGCGCCTGGATGTGAAATGCGTCAACTTCCAGGATGCGGACGTAATGGGATCGAGCGCGCCAGGTGAAGTGCATCCGTTCCAGTAGCTGCGCGTACTGAAAATGTGCCTCTACATTGAGGGAATCCAGATCGATTGCTTTTTCAAATTGCTCCACCGCTTCATGCCGATATTCGGGAACGGCGGCCAGACTGCGGCCCAGCATGGTACGATATTCAGAGCAGTGCGGCTCAACTTCGATCGCGCGGCGCAGCCAGAGAATTGAGCCGACGTAATTCCTTGCCAGCAGGCAAAGGTCTGCCTGGGCCAGGCATTCCTGGGCAATTGGATGTATTTCAGATTCCTTCTCTAGCGGTCTTTCCGCTTTCATCGCGCCATCCGAGGCCAGGGACTTGTACGCAACTGAAAGCGAATCCATCAGGAGCAGAAGGCGGGGAGTCCATTCCGGGTGATCCATATGGCGGTCCGGGTGAAACTGCCGCGCCAGCTGGTAAAACCTGCGCCTGATCTCGATGCGTGGTGTTTCGGCTTTCACTCCCAGCAATTCGCAATACATTCCAGAACGGGCCAATTGCAGAAGTTTTTCGATTTCATTCAAAAAAGAGGCAGACTCTTCCCGCGTGGGAGAGTAAAAAGCGTTCCAGTCTTCGGGAATTTCCTGGATATGCCAAAGATCCTGCGGCGTTTCAAACTCAACGCCTACCTGGTACATTCCCGCCTGGCGGCGAGATTTTTGCGTCCAGGCAACCCGCGCCGAAAGGCCGCGGATCGCAGCTCGTGCGCCTGCTTCGGGCGCTGCGACTTGTACAGTTATCTTTGTGTTCTTCGGAATGCGATGCCTGGAAAAGTACCGGCATCCATGAAAATTGATGGATAGAGTTGCAGTTTCTTCGCGAAGCAGTCTCCCTGCGGGGTCCTTCCACTCAATCACCAAGGGGACGGTTTGCTCGACGCGAGTGGTTCGCCGCCTTGGCCCGCCGGCCTCTAGTCGAGGAATCTGATCCATGATCGGCGAGACACTCCTCATTTCGACGTCCAGAAGAAGTATACGGCTTGGGAGAAACTGTGGAAAGCTGAAATTGGCGCAGGTGAATCGATACGCTCAATACAACTCTATCCGACTGAAAATTAACTGGTTGTTCCATTTTATTCAGCGGCAGATTGCGGTTAAGAGTTCATCTGGATTGTTCACAGGTGCGGTTGTTTTCAGGGAGTTGCCTGCTGGGCGACTGAGCCATCTGGCCAGTAGCAATACGTTTCCGTTGACCGGTGAGATGTGGATGTAGAATGTGTGCTGACTTGACCTAAGTTCATAAAAATCCTGACGGCGAGGGTCGCGTTGCGCGCATTCCCCCGCCATTAATAGTCCGCGAAGCTCGTTTATGATATCTGGACCGTAATTCCGTGGATCCTGTATCCTCGACTGTTCGTTTATAAGAAAAACCATGGCCTAAGTTCCTCACTTTCAATACATAACGGTGCTGCTGTCAGTGCCCCTTCTGCTTCTGATGCGAGAATGTTTCAAAAGTTGTCGGGCTCAGGAACCCCGGCTTCAATATTTCGCGATTCTCAATCAGAGCTATTCCTCCACAAATATTAGATGGCACGGGGATGAAAACATGAATTCCGATTAACGGATGGTTTCCATCCAACGAATGGATGACTGGCCTGGAACGAAAAGTTTCTTTCTTGTTTGATCGGTCTGGATGATTCCCAGAATAGTTGAATAATCGCGTGTAATATAATGTCATTAGGTTTGCGAACTATGTCCTTCTTGATCCGCTTATTCCTTGCAGGGTAATGTTCGAAACGGTACTTGCGCTGGATTCGTCTAATTTGAGATAGTCCAAGGACGGGGAAAAACATTGAAAAAAAGAAAACCAACCAAGCTGGGAAAAGATAAGCGGCGTAAGCACAAACACTGGCAGGTGACGGTATTTTACGCGGACGGTGAGAAATTTGCCCGCGTTTACACCGATCGCGACAAGGCGACGAGCTTTGCCGAACGACAGAGGAAATCCCCGGTCGTCAAGACAGCTCGTGTGATCGAAGTGAGCTAGATTGGGGCGCTCTGCTGCTTGTGAGCAAGGGATTTTCGGACTCGCTTACGGCCGATCCAGTTCGCCGTTTATTAACAATCTTGACACGGCGATACGATCTTGCCGCTACTCGGCCGACATGATAAAGTTTCACTGTTCTGGGCGGTCGTAGTATAGGGGTAGTACGGGACCTTGCCAAGGTCCAGGCACGGGTTCGAATCCCGTCGACCGCTCCATTTCATCGCTTACCATCTCATCCTATCCTCATGCTGGCATACCTTTGCGGCCCAATTGAATTTGCGGCGGATGGAGGCAAGCTATGGCGTCGCAAACTCACTCCCTTCCTTTACAACGAACTCGGACATCTCGTTTACGACCCTGCCGAAGATGAGAAAAAAAGCCTGACGGATGAAGAGGCCGCCCATTTTCGGGAGTGGAAACAGACCGACGTCGAGCGATTTCGGCGCGTGCTTCGCAAGATCATTCAGTTCGACCTGGACATTATCGAAAATAAGGCCGATTACCTGATCTGCTATTTAATCGGCGACGGCGCCGCGGCGACCAGCGGCGGGACCTCGTCGGAACTCACCTTCGCCTATCGGCAAGGTATTCCCGTCTACCTGGTAACGGACGCAGGCGTCGAACAAATCAGCGGCTGGATGCTGGCTTGCGCCGACCGCGTTTTTGCGAATGTGGACGAATTGAAAAAATTCCTGCTCGAACGCTACGGCAAGGAAAAACAGTCGCCGCTCTGGCGCGTATAGAATTTTTGAACCACAGATGGATACAGATAAATACGGATCGGATTAAATCGCCGGACATTTCTATTTTCATTGGCGAATGATGGTCCTCTAAATTGCCCTGCAATGTGTTACTCTGCGCCGGGAGGCGAGGCCACTTGGACATCGTTAAAGGCAACATGGGTTGGATCGAGGTGATCGTTGGCCCGATGTTTTCGGGGAAGAGCGAGGAATTAATCCGGCGTTTGAAGCGGGCGGAAATCGCGCGCCAGCGCGTGCAAATTTTCAAGCCGGTGATCGACCAGCGCTACTCCCACACGGATATCGTCTCCCACTCCGGGTTCGAACTTCCCTCCGAAATTGTGAAAAACGCCTCTGAAGTCATGGAAAAAGTACAAGGACGCACGGAAGTGGTCGGCATTGACGAAGGACAGTTCCTGGGAGAAGGGCTGATCGATGTGTGCATGAAGATGGCCGATGCGGGTAAGCGCGTGATCGTCACCGGGCTGGACACCGACTATCTGGGCCGTCCGTTCGAACCGATGCCCCGGCTGCTAGCTGTCGCAGAGGAAATTACCAAGCTGCTCGCCATCTGCGTCCAATGCGGTAATCCAGCTGTGCACACGCAGCGGCTAGTGGCCTCCAACGATCTAATCGTTGTCGGGGCAGCGGGAATGTACGAGCCGCGCTGCCGCCGTTGCTTTGAACCTCAGCTGGCCAACGAAAAAGTGGAAGCGGAGAAAAAGACGTCGCAACCCGAGCGGGCAATGGGCAAGGCCGCGAACTAATCGCGAATTGCCGCTGCGAGAGCGCGGTGTTTCTCGCAACCCAAAATTTCAAGAGGGACGTCTGTCCCCGGCAATTCCGCCTGCGCGCAAACAGTCTCGATTCGCTCGATCGATTCACGCCATTCGGCTTCCTCAAGACGCTCGTTCTCGTAAGCTTCTCTGACGGCTGCAATCGCCGGGGCAACACTCTTCCAGTCATGGCAAAGCATGGCGATGTCTGTACCCGCCCGCAATGTCTCGATCGCAGCTTCGCCTGAACCGTATTGCCGCGCAATTGCGCCCATGCCGAGGTCGTCCGCCAGAATCACGCCGTCGAATCCCATTTTGTGGCGCAATATGCCGTCGAGCATTAGCCGCGAAAGCGATGCTGGCCTGTCTGCATCGATCTGAGGCAATAGAATGTGCGCCGTCATAATCAGGGGCACGCCAGACTGCACGGCTGCGGCGAACGGGACAAGTTCTGCGGATTCGAGGCGCTCCATCGTGCCTGCAAAGGACGGCAAATCGTGGTGCGGATCGACCGTCGCGTCGCCGTGTCCCGGGAAGTGCTTGGCGCAGGAGAGCACTCCGCCTTCGCGCAACCCTTTGTGAAACGCCACGCCCATTCGAGCAACGTGATTCGGATCGGCTCCAAAGCTGCGGTCTTTTGTGACGGGGCTTTCGGGATTTACGTTGAGGTCCAGCATCGGCGCGAAATTAAGGTTGCAGCCCACGGCGCGCAGCTCGATGGCCATCGCGCGCGCTACTTGCTGCACCAATTCAGGATCGCCCACGCGACCGAGTTCCGCTGCCGAAGGCCACTGCGTGAAGGGTGCGTCTTGTGCAAAGCGTGTTCCGCCTTCCTGGTCGATGCCAATCAGCACGGGCCGCCCGGCAGCGCGGCGAATTTCCGTCGTCAGTCCGCGAAGACGCTCTGCACTCGAAAAATTGCGTTTGTAGAGGACAACCCCCGCCAGGCCGCCGCGCAGATAGCCGGCAAGTTCCGTCGACACGGAATCGCCGTCGAAGCCCAGCATGAATCGTGCAAGTACGGAATCACGGGTGTGCGTTTCGCGTGGGGGAGGCAAGTTCATCTGATATCATTCGCCCGTGATCCGCACGCGTTAATGGCGCGTGAGTCTGGAGCGCGAAGCCGGGAATCATGCGCAATGTAAGAGGCTAATCGGAGAAGGAGAACAAGTCAAAGTGAAGATCGAGTCGAGGGCGCCTACAAGAATCGATCTAGCCGGGGGCACGCTGGATATTTGGCCACTATACCTGTTTCACGAAGGCGCGGTAACGGTGAACTGCGCGATCACCCGCTATGCCTCCTGCGTTATTGAGAGTGCGCCGAAGGGTTCACGCCGCATCGTTCTCGCTTCCCGCGATACCAAGCGCCGGGAATCGTTTCGCTCATTCGAAGCGTTGTGCCGCGCGCGGCGCTACAAGTTGCCGTTGCTGGCGCATCTGGTCCGAGTGTTTCGCCCGGCCATGGGTTTTACGCTGACCACCGATTCCGAAGCTCCCGCTGGAGCAGGGATCGGCGGCTCGTCCGCAATGGCGGTAGCAATTTGCGCCGCGCTCGATAAGCTAACTGGCGCAGGCCTGCGTCACGAAGACTGGATTCACATCAGCCGCGACGTCGAGGCAATCGTCATCCGCGTTCCTACCGGCACGCAGGATCATTATCCGCCCGCGTTTGGCGGCGCCGCCGCAATCGTCCTGGCACCGGGCGGCGAACGGCGCGAGGCCCTGAACTGCGACCTGGACGAACTCGAAAGACGGCTCGTGCTCTGCTACACGGGCAAGCCCCGCCAACACGGCATCAACAACTGGGAAGTGTTTCAGCGGCACATCAACGGCGACCGGCGCGTCGCGCAAAACCTGGAAAAGATTGCAGTGGTCGCGCGCCAGGTTCGCGCGGCAATCGAACGCAACCAGTGGAATGAGGTTGGCCGCCTGGTGCGCGAAGAGTGGGACTTCCGCCGCCGAAATCTTCGAACGATCTCCACGCCGCTGATCGATCGCATCATCGCTTCCACGCGACGCCACGGCGCGCTCGGCGGCAAGGTTTGCGGCGCGGGAGGAGGCGGTTGCATGACACTGATCATTGAGCCGGATGCGCGCGCGGGCGTTGAAGCGGCTGTATTGAAAGCGGGCGGGACGCTGCTGCCGCTGCAAATCGACCGGGCTGGGGTGCAGGTTCGGGTGGAAGACTAAGGAGTTGGCGGTAGGCCAGTTTCCGGTAACCCCGTTTCGCGGGACTTGGCCTTCATACGGTAGAATCAGCCTTCCTTATGTTCACTAAAGTTGCCTTAGGTCTGGTTGTTTGTTTAATTGCTGTTGGAGCCATCCTCTTCTGGTTGGCTGATCCTCTGTATCTGAAAGCGCCGAAGGATCGTGAGCTAATTACGGTCTTTCAGGATCATCGTGCGGCGTTTGAAAAACTGCGGCAAATGGCAGCTGAAGACTCGGCGGGGTACCTCAGTGAGTCGCATCTAGAGGCACGACTCGGTGACAAGCGGAGACAAGAGTACAAAAGTCTTCTATCGGAGATTCGTCCCTGCCGTAGCATGAGAGGAGACTATCAAACGACTCGGTTTATTTTTGCAGGCGGAGGACTGCTTGCCATAGGGCCAGGATGGGCAAAGGGAATAGAGTATGTCCCAGGAAGCACTGATCGTGTAGGGCCTGTCCTGGAAAATCTGGACCAACCTGCTTCACTAGCGATGGGAGGAGTGTATTTGCGTCAGATTGGGCCGAAGTGGTTCGTTTTTTTTCAGAAAACCGATTGAACGACGGGCTTGATAAAATGGCATGTTGGCAGGCGTGGCGGATAGCCTCCGGGATCACTTGCCAGTTTTCCAGGTGACGATAATCCCGTTCTATAAAAGGGGATGTCAAGACAAATAGCTCTCCAAGGGCGGTAAGACGCAGGAGAAATGGTCTTGCCGTCCAGCCCCAGTAATGTAAAGAGACGCTGTGATTTTTTCTCCGCA